>Ga0208134_1001069_pt1 | contig 16563 bp, 31 predicted proteins | sample VirMetDEL_Mar_31_FD_184515 | JGI IMG/M metagenome (GOLD analysis project Ga0208134, IMG submission 184515) | Aqueous microbial communities from the Delaware River and Bay under freshwater to marine salinity gradient to study organic matter... | ecosystem: Environmental > Aquatic > Marine >... | reverse complement strand
TTAGTACATTTAATATCTGTTCTAAACCTATGATTAAAGCTCTCAATGCCTCTTAATACTTCTTCTTGTGGACCTACTATTACTCTCTCAGCTAGATTATTTAAGTCTATACTGTGGTCTGTAATCTTTGATTGTAAACTGTATTTCATTTTTCATCTCCTTTATGCAATGTATGCATCGTTGTCTTTCGATACCACGAGTCGGAAAATCATCATAAAACTCTATTCCTGATTGTGACCCATAGCACCAACGTTCCCATGTTCGCCTACATGATTGGCAAACTTTAACTCTTGATGTCGGATTTGCTTCTTTATCTCTAAGCCTTGGCATCTAATATCTCCTGACAGTCAGCACAGACCTTTTGCTCTAATTCTAAAGCATATCCTATTATATATTCCCCGCATTCTACACATACGGGTGCATCAACTTGATTCATATATTAATAATCCTTTCGTATTTGCTTCTACTTCACGTCCTACTGCTATTACTTCAGTCTTAGCCATATTAACAGCATTAATTACTTTATTTTCATCCCATTCATCTACTAATGCTCTAAACCTTTTGAATAATAAGGCAGTTAAGAATGCTTCTATATCTTGATAAAAGTATCTAGTGCCTCTTTTAATCATTTGCTCTTCAGTTGCATGAGTTGGGCCCGTTATTAGTATCCATTGATGCTCATCTTTAGTTAATATGCATCTACGACTACCAACATTTGAGTTTAGTGTGATTTTCTTATCAAGTAGCTTAATCATTTAATCTCCATATGTGTGTGTTCTTGCCATAGTTACCTTTCCGTAACTCATCGGTTTTAGTTAACTTACCGGCTTTAGTTAAAGTATGCATAGCTCGTCTAATGCTAGTGATTGGCCATAATTTGTTTAAATCTAAACATCTTAGCTCTATATCTTCAGGTGAAAATCCTAATGTTGGATTCCATACAAACATTTGATATATTAGCTCTTCTTGTCTTGCTGTTTGTATCCAAGATGACCTTAGTTGTGGTCCAGTCTCTTCATTTGTGTTATAATATGTCATTTTTCATCCTTTCCGTAATTTAATTCTCCAAATTTTGTTACTTTACCGTTTACCATCTTAGCAAATTTATTTGCATGTTCTTCTTCATTAAAGAATTTACTTACATTTTCATCTGCAATATTAAAATGTACTACATATCTGTATCTCATTTGTTCTCCTATATTAAAATATATATCGTATTTTTTGCCAAGGAAGAATGCTACTATGCAATCTTTTAAATGCAGTAATGTATTCATTCTTTAGCCAATACTTATATCTTATGTTTTTACCTCCATAAATAGAGGTCTTTTCTTGTTGATTATGTGGTGTCCACAGTAAATCTTCTCCCATAATATTGTTTTCTACATTATAATCATGTAATTTTTCATTATGAGTAAGGAATATACACTCTGCCATAACATCTTTCTTAATATTATTCAGTATATTGTCATTTACTAAATTAAATAGCTCAGTATATCCTGCTTTTGAGTTTTTATAGACAACAATTGGTGAGTAATTAAGGTGAACGTCGTAACCAGCGTCATAAAATCTATTAACAGCTTTTATTCTGTCGATAATTTTGCTAGTATTTGGCTCTAAGACACTAGATATCTCTTGTGGCATTAAGCTAAAACGTATTCTTATCTTTTTATCAGCATTATATGTCAATATTTTATCATTAACATATTTTGTAGCTGCTGTACCCATCAATCTATCATGATCTTTAAAGAAATCAAAGATATATTCCCAGTCATAGAACCTAGTATGCAATATGAAATCTTCATTGCAACTAAAATCATATGTCCAATAGTCATTGCTAGTCTGATTAGGTGGTTTAGGCCACAATAAATCATTAGCATGTGCATCAATACACGTTAATATATCATCAATATTCTCTGCTACTGACAATCCATATGGTACATTTCGTCTCATATAGCAATATGAGCACTTATATAAACAGCCATGACCGAATGTAGGTGTAATATAGTCACTACTTCTACCTGATTTTCTTATTTTAAATGTCTTTCTTTGTACATATCTCATAATTCTCCTTATTCTATAGCCACACCCCCTGAAAATCACATGGTCAGACGCAAAACTCATGGAATGTGGCATAGAAGTGATAATATATAGTAGAATTTATGCAGTTTCAGTGACCCTCTGGTTTGAACTCACCTGATTTCTCCCGTTGTTTAATAGCAGGCACTATTAAAAACTATATATTATCGTTTCGGTTTACTTATCTCCGCCAGTCTTGTCATTACTGACAGCAGCTACTAGATCACCATCTTGTAAGCTATATGAATTGCCTTTATTAGACCCATTCACTGCTACAGATGCTGAAGAACTGATAGTAAGCTCTTCTCTAAGCTCACATATTGTCTCTGCTCTAACTTCTTGCTCTACGAAACCGCCACCGGCTAGTACTTTTATTGTTGGCATTTGATACTCCTTTAACTAGTTAACTTGTGAATTGCAGTCCTCACCTTCAGCCATATCGGGTGATCTGCTTTGTATTGCTTTTCGCAATTTTGTACTGTCCCAATTGAGACTTTATGCACCTCTGCTATAAATCTATACTTGTATTTATCAAGTATCCGCATTAATGCTATCTTTTTTCTTAACTTTTTTGGAAATGGTTTTCTTCCCCGCATCTTCTTCTCCTATTTTAGCTATTCTAAACAATCCTCTTACTTTATCTGGATTATTTTCATCAGTATGATTTACAATTGCATCTACATACCCATCAAGATATGTTTCTGCTTCTATTTCTAGTGTAAACGGACGGAGAGGGTGATCAACGACCACCCCATCCCCATCCTTACAGGAGAACAAAACTGTATATTTATACTCAAATTCCATCAGCTTCTCCATTCTGACGCGAGTCATCCATTATTCTAGACACCCACTTCATATCACGTTGAACTCTAAGTTCACTTAGTCTTCGTTGAGTAGCCTCTATAAGTAATGGTGTGATTTTAACCCCATGTTCTGTAACATGTTGGTTCTTATTCTGAAGATATCTAAATTTCTTCAGTTGATTTTGATAAAACTGAATTATCTCAGATTTATTAAGCATTGTGTGTCTCCTTTTCATTGTTGATTAAGTAGTATCTACCTGTTTCAATATTAAATCGTATATCATTATATTTATGAAAGTTACCCATCAATTCTTCGCAACATTGATTAAAGCTATGATGTGCAGACATATGATCTGATGGAGAACATAACCATAAATTAGATATATCATTGTTAGCTTTATTCATATCTATATGATGAACTTGTTCATATTTATGTAGTTTCCTGCCTAAATGTTGTTCCATAACCCACCTATGTTTAAATATCTTTACTCTATGCATTCTACCTTTATATTTACCACTTATTCGTAATTGTCTAACTCTTTTTACAATATACCCCTTAGTTGCACCTTTACAGGTTTCTGTATACCATCCTTCATCGTCTCTTGCTATCATCCTTGGATTCCATTCGAAGCATTGAGTAAGTTTATCCTGACATTTACGCTCACAAGTATTTCTTTTATGTTTATCTTCTTTTCTTTGGTGCTTTGAACAGCTTGTTAAGCATTCAATTCCACATATAAAGCAAGTTACTCTAGTGCCATCTGGATTATATTCAGAATATATTGCTTGTGCTTTTACACCTGTTGATCCTATCCAGAAGACTTCATGTCTTCCATCTTCTCTTAAATTATATGTTCTTGGATATTTTGTTGGCTTTCCCCAAGTATTTAAACTATTTTTTAAGTGTTCTAATAACATTTGTTCTCTCCTGAATAATCTAGTAATAAGTTTTTGCCATTTTCATCAGTTAATCTTTCTAACTCTTTCTTTGCCTCTCTTTTTTCTCTGGCTATTTTATTTGTTTCTGCTAAAGTTGGCCAAAGATTATGTCCATATGCCATTTGTTCTCTCCTGTAGTTGTGTAAGAGGCAAGACCTGCATCCTGCCTCGTTACGTTTAATCAGTAAATGCGTAAGTAATGAATAGGCATACAAGCGCTATCCAAAATATTAGTAATGCCCATGCTACCATACTATTATACTCTTAATTAAGTATATAATACCTAGCCACATGGCTACATTAAGCGTTATTAGCATTCCTAGTTCTAAATAGTCCTTAAAAGGTCTAAACATTTTCTTTTTTCTCCTTATTCTCTTGTATTGTTGTTAGTATATACTTTTCTGTTGATACAGTCCTAAGACTTCCATTCAAAAGCCTCATTCTTATTCTATATCCCTGAACACCTATTTTACTTACCTTATAATATGATATTTCACCTGTTTCTGTGTTCACTAACTCAACTGCTTCAATCATTTTTGTCCCCATAAAGATATTCCATTATTGCTTCACCAGCAAATGTCTCATCTTTAGACTGATATACTATCAGTTCTGTATCTGGGTGATTACTGCACTCTTGTTCTTCTATTATATCCCCACATTGAGGACATATTGCGGTTATCATCATGATATCCCCTTTGTATTAAGTTGGTCAAACATACCCATTGCTAACATTAGCTCAACTATATTTGCTTGATATTTAGGATATATACCTGATTCAGGCAATCTCCATACTATTGGATGATTGTCTCGTAATGTACGAGTTAATTCTAACCTAGCTAATAGATGTGCTATACCATTACCTAAGGTTCTCCAGTTATTATCATTGATGTCTATATCATCAAAGACAATTTCAGCTAACTCAAGAGTATCATCAAATAACTCATAATCACTCTCAAGCATAACTCTTTGAAACCAGTCCATACATCTCATATAATCCAATACTATTGCATCGTTATACTTGATCTCTTCACTGGTACTATTATATACTATTTGCATTGTTTCTCCTTTGTATTTAATTTTAAGGGAGACATAGCTATCTCCCTCTGGTAACCTCACGCTTACAAGCCATGGTGAGTAGTTCACTAGCTACCGGAGTCGGGTTGCGACTAATAGGAAGGACGCTCTGGGGTCATCTAAGTGACAAGGGAATAACTAAAAACCTTATACCAGAGCGCTCTATGAGATTTATATCTCTAATTTTTGCAGGGAGGGTTGTCTCCTCCCTGACCACTGCCGTGGATTTTACACACATACCAATTGAGTGCACCAATTAATATATGTATCCTAGAATTGCAAAGCACGTCCTCATCTCCCCCTCTCAGACCGTTGGGATCACCAGAGATGTAATCAGACGTGCCACGATATCCCTGAAGTTATAGCGACGCGTATTTAATCATGACTATAAATTGGTCCTGGGATATACTTTTATTGTTGCGGGAGAGGGATTCGAACCCCCAATCTCTTGGTTATGAGCCAAGTGAGTTGCCATTTCTCCATCCCGCTATAAAATAATAATGACTGCGAACAGATTACTCGGGATCGTCCCTTTCATCTGTTCTACCTCGCAATGCGGCCAGGTCAAGACACCTGGTGTCATCAGTCAATTTAGTGTGCTAACCATCCATAGTGGAATGGCCAGAACAACATTTGTAATACATTTGGGGCACAATGATAGAGCCCAACACATAAATAAGAATATAGACTGACTACTATCATCAGTCTCTTTACGAATAGATCATACGATTGTTGCTCACTCATTACATTACCTCACTTTTAATTGGTGGGCACTTAACTTGTGTATAAGTGTTACGAACTTCATGAGATGTAATATAAGGGTATTCTTCATGAGCATAAGAACCTGAGTTCATACGATCAGCAAGATCATCAGCATAGTCTTGAGCTTCATCTTCAGTAGTAAAGATAGCTTGAATACATGGGTCAAGATATTGATCATGAGATTCAGTGAATTTAACAGTGTCTGAGTATACGATAAAGATAGTCATTTTATTTCTCCTGATTGGTATAAGTTTATTATAATAAGACATGCACATGCACACACCATAGGGCTACATACAGCAACATATATAGCCCAGGCTTAAAGCCCGCTAGGGCCCCTCCTTAAATGGTGATGAAGTCATCTGCGTGAGTTGTTGGAACCATAGCTCTTACTTCCTCTTCAGTAAGGTAGTAATTGATAGCACTTCCATCCTCGCGAGTCTTGCCTAATCTTGTGAACGATGCAACTTTGTCCCCATCTAAATCATCAACTGCATCTAAGCGAGCAGTAACAGGAGGATAAGTCTTGCCTTTGATTGTCCAAGCCAAGCGGACATTTGAACCGATTTGTAATTGAGTCATTTGAAACCCTTTCTAACGTAAATGCAGAAGTTAATTCTCCTGCTCACCCGGGTACGTGGTCAGTTTTACCCACACATACAAATTCTACAATTTTTGAAACCTCTTGCTTTCTAATCTTTTTAATTCTAAATTAATGATATGGATAACAATAACATCAACCTTAAAAAATTTTTTCAATATTTTCCAGAGTGCTAACTTGGGAGGATATGATTATACTATTGGTGGCCTCTCTACTGGGTATGGCCATGGACCGCATGGAGGATATACCGGTGTGTCCCCATTATTGTGCAGCAGATCATATGCATTCGTTTCGCTTTCCGACGCCCGAAGGGCAAGGAGGAAAGTGGGATTGTCAATCCGATTATTACGCAGACTGTGTAAAAGAGTTAGAATTAGCCCTAAGTCCCTGATATTACAGGTAGTTAACAGAATAAAAAAACTTATTGCATTTTTAAGTTAAAGTATATAATATATATGGTATAAATAGGAGGTTATTATGAAGACTTACATTCTTACTATAGAGTATAATGAAGAGACAGAGGAGATAGAATATCTCACTGAGGAGTCATATGAAGATAGTACTTCCTTTTATTACGGTGAGATTGATGTATCTGAATGGTGGGACGAGGAGACCTTAGAGTTACTTAAGGATGGGTACATCTTCGGAGAGTGTTGATAAACTCTAGGAGTTTAATAATTCTTTTTACGCAAACAAGCGTTTGCTAAAAGAATTGAAGTTTACAGGAATGGTTTACAGGATAATAGAAAGGATACTGTGATGGACCAATATGAGATAGAGCAATTAGTAGGGGATCTTACTAAGTCTATTGAGGATTTAACATATAGGATATACACAATGGAAGACAGCCTTGCACAGATTAATGCACAGGTTGAAGAACTTAAACCACAATTGGAGGAAGAGAATGCCTAGTTTAGACGGTTATAGCTTAAATGAAGAAATTAAGAAGTTAAGGGAAGATGTCTATGCAGAGTTATCAAGCATGAGAGAGTCTTTTCAGGAGCTATATGGTTATATAGCAAAACAAGAGAGCAAGGTTGCTAAACCTAAAGCTAAGAAAGCTGCTCAGCCTAAAAAAGAAGCATTAAAAGAGGAGGTATAGATTATGCCATACGGTAAAGGTACATATGGGAGCAAAGTGGGTCGCCCCACAAAGAAAAAGAAGCCTGCTAAAAGACCTAAAAAGAAGTGAAGAAGGGCTATCACACATGACCAAAGAAGAATAAGCCTCATCCGGTGGGTGAGAAGCATTCTAGGTCAAATGATAGTTTCAAGTTTAATTTTCCAAAGAATACATATAAAGAAGGAAAATAGATGAGAGTCTACCGTGTAAATGGTATAGAGCATAGAGTATTTGATCCAGACGATAGTCTTCCAGAAGGGCTGGTTGTTCGGTCGAACTGGAGAGAAGGCAAAGTCGGGGACTGGGTTAAAGCTGATGATGATTGTGTCTTGGAGGTTTTGCGTCAAGGCATTATGAAGCGTCAGAAGGGGAAAGCACGAGAGGTAGCTTATATTGGAACATGTACTGGGACATTCCCTGCCTATAGTAGTTCTAAGATGGACACTTCTCGTAGATTAAATATTTATTCATTTGGAGGTGGCAAGCTTTCAGATGATGTGTTAATACAGAGGGAGAATCTGTCTAAGCTAGAGCAGGTTTTTGTTGTATACTTAGCATCTGGGTTTAATCCTCAAGATGCGTATATGAAGGCATATCCTACTAATGATCCTGGCTATGCTAAGTTTAAGTCTGCGCAATTAGTTAAAACTACAAGAATAAGGACAGCTATGAAAGAAGCATTAAAGCCGGTTTTGGAAGAGTTAGATATAGACGAGAAGTTTATTCTTAATAACATCAAGGAGGTTATTCTCTCATCTGAAAAAGATGATACTCGCTTAAAAGCTCTTTTTAAGCTGGCTGATATTATGGATATGGAAGATAAAACTAGAACACAGTCAACAACACTAGCTGTTGGAGCCTTTCAAGGCTTTTCTAATGATATGTTAGACGTGGCTAAAAGACCAGAGGAGTTAGGTGATGGCAAATAGAATTGAAGATATGATCATAGACGATTTTACTTTAGACCCAGGAGATAATTTATTTGGGATTGAAGAAATGAACATTAATACCAATATTAAAGATGAATTAAGTAATATGCTAGTAGAAAGTTTAAAGGCTGGGAAATTAGATCCAAAGCATTTTCAGAAAATGAACGATAAACTAAAATTAGGCATTAATATGAAGTTTAATAGTGATTATTCATTAGATTTTAATACTAATGATTATATTGGTGATAGACCTGTAGACTATAAACTTAAAGTAACAAAGGAGTTCTAATGAAAGCTGAAGATTTAATAATGGCAAGCTTTATAGAAGCTGAAGCATCTACTACAAATATCTTGCAGCCTGATATAGAAGATGTCGTAGATAGCAAGAGTGTGAATGCGGCATTAAGAGCAGCAGATAAATATTACGGCCTAGCAAAAGAGTATCTTGATACTCCTTCTAATGAATATTCAGGAAAGAATCCAATGGCTTCTTGGTCTTATGAAAAAAATAGATACACGGACTATACTGGCTTTTCAGTAAAGGCTAAAGCCCTCGCTACTAAAATGAAAGACTTTGATGTAGAGATAAGTATTCCTTTAAAGGATGGTAAGTATGATCCACAAGAATTTGTTAATTGGTATGAAGACAGGAAAGCTAAAGCAGCTGACACAGGAGAGCATCAAGAGAAATTTTAAATGGCTAATATAAACAAACATAATGTTTCTCAGATGGAGGAGCAATTATTATTAGCAAAAAATGATTTAATCGCGTTCGGGAAGATGTTTCTTCCTGATGATTTTATGCGTTCAGAGACGCCATTTTTTCATTATGCTGTAGCTGATAAGCTAAATGACTTAAGCATTAAGCAGTTGGCAGTAGTGCTACCTCGTGGTCACGGGAAGACAGTTTTAACGAAATGCAGTTTATTGCATGATTTTGTCTTTGCCGAAGGCCCATTGTTTTATGGATGGGTAGCTGCTTCAAGCAAGATTTCAGTCCCAAATTTGGACTATGTAAAATATCATTTGGAATATAACGAAAGATTTTCGTATTATTTCGGTGATGTTAAAGGGAGAAAATGGACAGAAGATGATATCGAGCTTAAGAACGGTTGCAAACTCATTAGTAAATCTAACCTTTCTGGGATACGTGGAGGTGCTAAATTACATAAGCGCTATGACCTCATTGTTCTTGATGACTTCGAAGATGAAAACAATACAGGGACGCCCGAGGCTAGGTCAAAGATTGCTAACTTGGTTACTGCTGTTGTGTTTCCTGCTCTTGAGCCTGGTACTGGTCGTTTGCGTATCAATGGTACGCCTGTTCATTTCGATGCTTTTGTTACCAACATACTTAATGGGTATAATAAAGCGCAAGTTCAGGGGAATGATTTTTCGTGGGATGTAATAACCCACAAGGCTATAATGCCAGATGGGACTCCTTTATGGCCTTCATAGTTTGGCCACAAGGAAATGGAGCGAAAGAAAAAGTTTTATGCGGACAATGGGGTGCCGCAGAAGTTCTATCAAGAGTATATGATGGAAGTTCAGAATGAAGCGGATTCTATATTTAATAGAAACCACATTAAGAATTGGGAAGGAACTTTTTATAGAGATGAAGACACAGGTATTGCATATGTTAGAACGGATGAAGGGGATGAATTACCCATCAATGTGTTCGTTGGTGTTGACCCTGCTACAGATAGTACTCGTAGGGATAGTGATTTCAGCGTGCTACTTGCTTTGGGCGTCGATTCTAACAATAATTGTTACGTTCTTGATTACCTCAGGAAGCGTTCTTTACCTGTTCTTGGTATACCGGGTGATGATAAGAGAGGAATTGTTGATTACATATTCGACTACAATAAAATATACCAGCCAAGCTTATTTTGCATTGAAGACACGACTATGTCAAAACCGGTTTTTCAAGCTATTAATGCAGAAATGCGAAGGCGTAACGACTTCACTGTTAAATACACAGCAGAGAAGCCGGGTAACAGAATGTCTAAAAGGGATAGAATACAGGAAATATTGGCACAAAGGTTTGCAGTGGGCTCAATTAAAATTAAAAAGGATCATTACGATTTGCACCAAGAAATAATTACATTTGGTCCTAGAATGGGACATGATGATACAATAGATGCATTGGCATATTCTTGTAAATATGCACATCCACCTAAGTCTTTGAAAAAGAATAAGGCAGGAGAGTGGAATAAGCATAAACCTAAAGCAAAGAATTGGATGTTAGCGTGAGCGATATAGCATTACGTGATGTTTGGACTGCATATGGCATGGAATCATCATTCGGGAAAGATAGAAGCACGTTAGCTTATACAGTAAAAGATCAGGCGATCAATCGTCAAGCATGGAATGCAACATATAAAGGAAGCTTCCAGATAGGCAAGACAGTGCAGAATGAATACGGCTTAGCGACTGGGGAGCTTTTTGATAAGCCTGGAACGCTTGGTAAATCTGCAGAGGTATATAAGCAATATGTTGCTAATGCTACAAAAGATACAGGCGGATGGAGCAATTGGGGAGTAAATGAAAAAGCTGAGACACTAGGATTAGATAAAGGTTTACTAGAGTATCTAACCTGGCAAGAAGGAAGAGAAGGGACTATTGAAATCATTACTGCGGCTGCTAGGCCAAATGGCTCTCTTCCATCTGGTATGAGGAGGGTACTGCAGAGAAATTCAGAGACAAGCTTACCTAAGGGAGCTAGTGATCAAAAATATGCATTATTATATTTAGATCAGTTAAAGAATGCATGGGATAGGCGGAAAAAACAAAGCGAAGCGTATTACCCTTTAACTGAAGAAGAACAAGTTTTTAATAATGAAGTTAAATTTTAAGGGATAGATAGTGGCTAAAAGAGTAGATAAGAACGCAGCAAGGGTTAGGCAGTTATTTAATAGCTGTAATCAAAACACTAGATCTCAGTGGGAGTATGTTAATCAAAAGGGATTTGATTTTGCTAATGATAATCAACTGACTGAAACTGAACGCATTGCCCTTGAAGAACAGGGCATGCCTACTTTTACGATCAATAGGATATTACCTGTAGTAGAAATGCTTAATTTCTATGCTACTGCAAATAATCCAAGATGGCAAGCTGTAGGGGTTGAAGGCAGTGATTCTGATGTTGGTGCAGTCTTTTCTGATATAGCTGATTATATATGGGCTGGATCTGATGGTTCTAGTATATACTCTAATGCTATTAATGATGCTGTGACAAAGTCTGTAGGTTATCTTCTTGTTAGCGTAGACCCAGATTCAGACAATGGATTAGGTGATGTAAAGATTATGCAACCTGAGCCGTTCGATGTATATGTCGATCCTAAATCAAGAGATATGTTATTCCGTGATGCAGCTTTTGTTATGATACGGAAAGTATTGCCTCAAACTCATTTAATGAGTATGTTCCCTGATGCAAAGGCAAAGATTAAAAGAGCAGCTTCAGATCAGAACTCAGAATTTAGTTATACAGAAAAAGCTACTGGGGGTTTCCAAAAAGATTTTGCCTATAATGATATACATGAATCAGAAAGTATAGATCCTGCGTCAGGCGAGCAAGATCAACTTATGGAGTTATTTGAGGTATATGAGAAGATTAAAGTAGCTTATATAAATATGAATTATAGAATGCCTCCGTCAGAAGAAGAGATAATGGCTATTCAAGAGAGAGTTACAGTCCAGCGAGATAATATGAAAGAAGAGATGACTGTAGAGCTAATGGAGCTAGAAAAGAAGCTTCGAGGAGCGGTGGAATCTGGGGATATGCTCCCAGAAAGATATGAGCTGGAGATGAAGAGAGCTCAAGAAGAAATGCAAGCTCAATTAGAAGCTTTCAGGCAAGAAGCTGAACAGCAAATGCAAGCAGCGGCTACTAAGATAGAAAACAAGATTGTATCTGAAGCAGAGTTTAAATTATTAATAAAAGACAAAACATTTGCGTCAATGATAGTTGATTCAGTTAAATTTTATGGAACAAGGATACAGCAAACTTGCGTTATAGGTGATGTGACTGTTTATAAGAATGTATTGCCAGATAGAATAACTGAATACCCAATAATACCATTTCACTTTAAATGGACAGGGACTCCTTATCCTATTTCAGCAGTTTCACCTCTTATAGGTAAGCAAAGAGAAATGAACAAGGCTCATCAGCTGATGGTCCATAATGCATCATTAGGATCTTCTTTAAGATGGATGCATGAAGAGGGGTCTATAGATACGGATTACTGGGAGCAATATTCAAGTTCACCAGGAGCATTACTTCCTATTAGGCCTGGAGCTACTCCTCCAACCCCAGTGCAACCTGCCCCATTATCTAATGCATTTTTTGGTATTGTAAATGAAGGCAAACAGGATATGGAGTATCTAGCTGGTATATATGGAGCTATGCAAGGTGATACTAATGCTCAGCATGAAACATATCGTGGTATGTTAGCTATGGATGAATATGGCACTAGAAGGGTTAAGCAATGGATGAAGAATTGTATTGAGCCTGCTTTACGTCAAGTGGGTAAAGTTGTAGGACAATTCTCTCAGTCAGTATATACTGGGCATAGAACCTTTAGAATTATACAGCCAAATAATATTAATGAAGAAAAGATGGCGGAGATTAATGTTCCTATTTATAATGACCTTGGCGAAGCTATAGGTAAATTTAATGATTATGGGACAATGAAGTTTGATGTACGAATAATTGCAGGGTCTACGTTGCCAGTTAATAGATGGGCATATTTAGATGAATTGAAGTCTTATATGGAGATGGGCGTTATTGATGATATAGCATTCTTAGCTGAGACTGATATCAAGAATAAAGAGAATATTGTTAAAAGAAAGAGCATGTATGCTCAAATGCAACAACAAATTGCTAGCCTTGAAGAATCGCAGAAGAATGATAAGGGTACTATTGAAACCCTTGAGCGTCAGATTATTCAGTCTGGTATTAGAGATAAAGTCATGAAAGCTTCTATGGAAGTTGATAAGAAGGTTAATGACGTTAAGACTCGCAAAGAGAAAGAAGCGCTAGAGACTCAAGCTCAGCACAAAGTATTAAGGCAAACACAAAAGGCCTTTGCTGAGTCTGAGAAGGGTAAATTTGCAACTTCTCTTAAAAATGTAATAAAAGACTTGGAATCTTCCAAAGAAGATTAATAAGTTTGCAATCAAATAATCTCAAGAAAAGGAGAGTAAAATGGAAAATTTAGATGAGTTCGAGGGTAACCCAGTGGAAGCTGGCTCCGCGAATGACTTCTTTGAAGCCATGGAGCGCGATGTAAATAGCGCGATCATGGATGATCAATCTAGTAATGAGGAAACCCTTCAAAGTACTGATGGCCCCCCAGAGGTAACCCGTCAAGAGTCGAACGAAGGCCCCAGCAGTAATGAGGTTGATTGGGAGAAACGGTATAAAGATTCTAGTAGAGAAGCTACTAGGATTGCAGGAGAGCTTAATAGGCTTAAACCTTTTGTACCTGTTCTCGAGGCTATGGAAAAGGACAGTGGACTAGTGGATACTGTTAGAGACTATCTGGAAAATGGTGGTCGCCCTACTGCGAATATTAAAGATAAGTTAGGATTAGATGAGGATTTCGTTTTCGATTCAGATGATGCAATGAGTAATCCAGATTCAGATTCAGCTAAAGTCTTTAATGCTCACGTTGATACGATGGTTCAAAAAAGGTTAAATGATTCAATGGCACAAAAAGCCCAGTCAGATAAACAAGCTCAGCTAAAGACCCGAATGAGGGGTGAAGCAGAAGAGTTTATGACTAAGCATAATATGTCACCTGAAGCATTTACTGAAATGATTGAAGCATCTAAAACTCGTAAAATGGATTTAGAGGATTTATATTACCTTATGAATAAGGATAAAGCTCAAACAAATGTTGCTGACGCAACAAAAGCTGATATAATGACTCAAATGAAAAATGTTCGAGATATTCAACCAAGTGTAGGGAATGTTAACAGTCCAAGAAGTGAAACTTCACCTGATGACCAAATCTTTGATATGGTTAATGGTTCTAGTACTGACCTTAACGAGTTGTTTGGCTAACACGGTGTTAGCTGTAAACCCTAAATAATAAAGGAGATAATCTCATGGCAGATATCTTTAACTTAGGGAACCCTACAGGAACTAATCCGATTCAGGATAATGCTCTTGGGTCAACCGGAAGTAGACTTGGTACCGATCTTAAGACTGGTGCTTTACGTCGTAAATTTAACTTCGGTGACCGAGTATCTGAATTGGCTCTTTCTCAGGATCCCTTTTTTCGATTCGTAAGTAAAGTTGCGAAAAACCCTACAGATGATCCCGCTTTCAAATTCACTGAAAAGCGTGGTTCATGGATGAAACGGTACGCATATGTAGTATCTCACGCTGCTACTAATGCAGTAGGCACAACTGATCCAACAGTTGTTGCAGGCGCATTAGATGCAGGTGATACATACTTTGTTAAAATGGGTACTGATTATAAATCAGCAGGAAACATGCAAAATGTATTTGGTCAATCTTCTGGAGATATTTCAGTTGGTGATGCTGGTACTAAGCCTGAATTTTTCCTTCAAGGTCAAGTAGTTAAATTGAACTATAGAACCGCTGGTGAAGCTGATGTAGCAGATCTTTACAACCCAGATGGAAACATCTTAGGGAAAATTAAGTCTGTAACTACTTCTGGCGAATATGTAATCTTAGAGCTAGTTATTATCAAGGGAACTGCAAGTTCTGTTGACTTTGTTGGCTCAAGTGATTCAGTTCTTTGGACTACAGGCGTATCTCTTTATGACAAAGAGATTGCTGGTAAATTAGAAGCTGCAAGATGCTATGTTGTTGGTTCTGCTTATGCTGAGGGATCTGGTTATCCTGAAACATGGAAAGATCAACCTTATGGCACAGGATATGGGCAAACTCAAATCTGGAAAACTTCTGCTGCAATGACTAACACAATGCGTGCTACTTCATTAAAGTATGAACAGAATGAGTGGTCTCGTATCTGGCGTGATAAGCTAATTGAGCACAAATATGATATTGAGCAATCTATATTATTTGGTTCTCAGTACATTGATTCTGATGGCGTTCAATACACCCAAGGTGTATGTGACTTTGCATTAAACTATGGGAATAAGTTCTCATGGACTACTGCTAAGACTCAAGATGACTTCTTAGATGATATGTCTAGTTTCTTGGATCCACGTTATAATGGTTCTGGTTCAACTGTTTTCTTTGTTGATACAGAAGTATATAACTGGTTACATAAACTAGGTGGCTATATGAAGGCTAACTTAGACATTGATGATCAATATCGTGCAGATATGATGATCTCAGGCAAGAAGAAGGTATTAGGATTGGATATTACTACAATCTCAACACCTTATGGAGATATGAATGTAGCTCGTAATATTCACTTAGATGGAACTAATATTTCTATCTTAGGTGTTAACATGAACTATGTTAAATATCGTCCATTGGTAGGTAACGGCATTAATCGTGATACTTCAGTATACGTTGGTGTTCAAACCCTTGAAAACAGCGGTATTGACCGTCGAGTAGATCTTATTCTTACCGAAGCTGGTATGCAATTTGAAATGCCTGAATGTCATGCTGTCTGGACTAAAGCAGAATCTAACTAAGAAGGAGGTTTAGATAATGGCTAATCCAATGTACGGACAAAATGCGGCTGATAACGCTATCAATAATGCGTCTCAGCTTAAAATGAAACAGTTCTCAATTGACTTTGGGATACAGGAAGCTAATACAGCTACTACACAAACATTTAACAAAGGTGATATGATCCTTGGTTTTTCTTGTGTGGTAACTGAAGCACTGCTTTCAGCTGGCTCAGCAACAATACAGTTAGGCTTTGCAGGCACAACTATGTTAAGCGCAGCTGTAGCTAAAGCAGATGCAGTAGCTGACTATCCAATAGGACCAAGTAATGCTGGTGATGCAGCACCTTATGTCCTAACTGCTAATGATACTTTTGATAGTATCGTTGGAGCAGCAACAGCAACAGCTGGTAAAGTTGATGTAACTGTTTGGTATATCGAAGCTCCATCTAGTCATACTGGCTATGAATGGGTAACTCCTGCTAGTTAGGAATCCGATATAGCACGTAAACAATAATAAATCTGCCCCTTCCCAGGAAGTTCTCTCCCCACGGAGGGGGTGGGTTTTATTAAAGGAATTATATGGCAACATTTGAAGCACAAGTAGAAGGATTAACAGGACTATCGATAGATGGATCG
>Ga0208134_1001068_pt1 | contig 16564 bp, 34 predicted proteins | sample VirMetDEL_Mar_31_FD_184515 | JGI IMG/M metagenome (GOLD analysis project Ga0208134, IMG submission 184515) | Aqueous microbial communities from the Delaware River and Bay under freshwater to marine salinity gradient to study organic matter... | ecosystem: Environmental > Aquatic > Marine >... | reverse complement strand
AATAAAACTTAAAATTATGGCAACAGAACTAAAATCGATTAAAGGAAAATTTCAAAGTAATAGAAGTGAAATAGGAAATACTCAAATGTCACTAACAAGGTTTAGCGGAGGAAAAGAAGGAATGAAGCTTCAGCTAACAATTAGGAATCAAGGAGAATTTTTTACTCATATAGCTATTAATAAAAAACAAATAAAGAAATTTATTAAAGAACTTCAACAAAATTTTGATCTATGAAAACATATAGGCAAGCAATTAACGACCTTTTAGGAATAGATATAAAACAAAAAGGCAATAGAATCGAAATAGAATCCAAGAAATATAATAGCGACTTAAACTACCAGGTTGAATGGACAAAAATAAAATAGAGTATTTAAAGGAAAATCCAAAAAAAGAATTTAAAGAATGGTGGAATGTTCCAAATTATAATCCTATATTGGGCTGTAGATACCACGAGGAAGTAAATAGATGGAAAACTCAAACAAAAAAATATAACTTAGACTCAATGCAAGAATACGCAACAAGCAATAAAAAATAAAACTATGTACGACTTATTAAATTACAAAGAACAGAGAATAGTAGCTTTAATGGAAGAAAACAAAAGGCTACAAATTGATAACGAAAAGATAACTACTTATCTATTTGAGGTATTAGATAAAAACTGTCCTAAAGATTATAGGAATATAATAATAAAAGAAATATTCGGAAAATGAGAACTCAAAAAGATGATTTAAAATCGGATATAAAAAAATTAGAAAAGAAAATCTTATTATTATATAAGACAATTCAAGAAAAAAAATCAATACTAAATAATATAAAATGACAAAAACAATAAATTTTAAAGGTCTTGACTTCGAGGTTTACGGAGATTATATACCAGGAGATACAGGAGATTGGCAAAGTCCAAATAATCAAAGCGCATTTGAAATAGATAAAGTAAATTTAATTACGGAACTTGAGACGGTAGATTTTACTGAGTTTTTAGATAACGATATGGAAGAAATAGAATTTTTAATTTTAAATAAATATTATGAATAAAGAAAAAATAGTAGAGCTTTACAAGAAGTACGAGCTAACGAAGGATGACGTATTTAAGCATCAGCATTATTTGATTATTACCAGAAGCGGTGTAGAAAAAATTATGGCTATTGATAAGATCAAATGCCAATATGAAGTTATTAAATGCGAATCTAATTTTTGCGTTGTAAAAGCATACAACGATAACCTACAGACCTTTGGGAGTGCTATTAAAGGACTTTCTTTTAAAGACGGCAATACGAATAGTTGGTATGTAATGGAAATGGCAGAGAAGAGAGCTATGAGCCGATTAGTACTTAAACAAACTGGAATGTACGAACTTGGATTCTTTTCGGAAGATGAGTCAGAAGATTTTAAAAAGAAATAATATTAACTATAAATAAATAAATATGAGTGAATTTAAGGTAACTGGTAAAGTCGAGAAAATCCTTCCAGTAGTAAAAGGAACAACTAAAGCTGGAGCAGATTGGCAAAAGGTTGAGTTTGTAATTAAAACCGATGACGAATACAATAATCTTTATTGTTTTGAAATCTTCGGAGACGAAAAGGTAGAAGCGTTTAATAAGTTTACAAAGCTAAACGATATGGTAGACGTAAAATTTAACGTTAAATGTAACGAATGGAAAGACAAGTTTTATACTTCTCTTGCAGCTTGGTCAGTTTTTAAAGCAGAAGCAGCTGAAGCTTTTGAGCCAGTATCAGCATTAGAGCCTAATAGCGATATTGATATTCCGTTTTAATGACGGAAGATGAGCAATTAGCAGAGCAATATTTTAAATATATTGATGAGCACGCTAATGTAAATCCGAATGATGATATAAAATATCCACCCGTAGCTTTAAGTTGCGGGTCATTCGAATTACAAACCAATAGAGGAAGAGAAACCTATCCTATACCTATTGGAACATTTGGAAATATAAGTTTTATACAAGCACCTCCTAAAACAATGAAAACCTATTTTTTAAGTTTACTCGCTTCCGTTTTCCTAAACAACGAAACAAAAGGAAAAGGATCTATAAGAGGACATAGAGAGAAAAAAGAAGTTTTACACGTAGATACGGAGCAAGGAAGATTCCACGCACAACGAGTATTTAAGAGAGTCGCAATAATGTCAAACGATAAAGAAAACTATCATACCTTTGCTTTGAGGCAATATAGTGCAAAAGATAGATTAGCCTGGATAGGATGGAAGTTAAAATCAGAACCAGATTTAGGATTAGTTTTAATTGACGGTGTGGCCGACCTTGTTAATGACGTTAATAATATTGAGGAGTGTAATCTTGTAGTACAAAAATTAATGGAATGGTCGGAAATCCATAACGTTCATATACTTACTATTATACATTCTAATTACGGAAGCGAAAAACCAACGGGATGGCTTGGTAGTTCTTTAGAGAAAAAAGCGGAAACTCAAATGATACTTGAAGCTTCTGGAGACGGTACGATTGTAAGATGTCGAAGGAGTAGAGGATACCCTTTTAAACCTTTTACATTTTCAGTTGAAAACGATACTCCTTACATCGTAGGAGATTACGCAAATAATTTAGAATTTTAAATATGAGAAAGAAAAGCTATAGACCAAGATTAAGAGGTCAAATAAAGAAAGCGTTTTTAAATCTAACTAAAAAAGAAAATAGAATATTAGTTATTGGAGATTTACACGAGCCATTTTGTTTAGATGGATATTTAGACTTTTGCAAAGAAACTTATCAAAACTTCAATTGTAATAAAGTAATATTTATCGGAGATGTTATAGACAACCATTATAGTTCTTATCACGAGTCCTCAGCCGATGGATTAGGAGGAAAGTATGAGCTTGAACAAGCTATAAAAAAACTATCTAAATGGTATAAAGCCTTTCCTATTGCAGATGTTACTTTAGGAAACCACGATAGAATTATAATTAGAAAAGCTCAAACAAGTAATATTCCAAGTAAATGGATCAAAGAGTATAGAGACGTATTAGAAACTCCTAAATGGAATTTTATTACAGACGTTTACTATGACGGAGTTCGTTATGTTCACGGAGATAAATCTGGAAAACCAAGAATGGCAGCAAAAAGAGATATGGTCTCAACGGTTAGCGGTCATTATCATACGGATTTTTACGTAGAATGGTTATTTGGAAAGACAAGAGCAATCTTTGCATTAGCTACGGGTTGCGGAATAGATTCTAAGAGTTACGCAATGGGTTATATGCAAGGAGGTAAAAAAGAGGCTATAGGTTGCGGAGTTGTATTAGGAGGACATACCGCTTTTAATGTAAAAATGAACTTAAATAAATAAATTATGACAAATATATTAATATATACAATTTTTTCAATAGCTACTTTAGGCTTGTATCTTTGGCATTTCAAAAACTCAGATATAGAAATAGGACTTATTAAAGGCTTTGTATTTGGAGGTAGTGTTTCAAGCTATAAAGGAGACGAAGTTTCAACTAATTACTTAGACATATATTTTGGTCTTGTAGTTATATCTTTTATTTGGGATGAATAAGATTATAATATTCGATATAGATTCTTTACTTTTCTCTTGTTCTTTAAACGTTGAGACAATAGAGGAAGCGATCTTTAAATATGATGAAATTTATATGTCTATAATAAATACCGTTGAGGATGATTATATTATAGATGATATTTATAATTACGGTTGTGCAATCGGTAACTATAGGAAAACAATAAATATACAATACAAAGCCAATAGAAAAGCCTCCTCTATTCCAGAACTATTAAACGAATTAAAACAATACGTATTAGAAAACTATAATGTTATTCAAGGACACGGATTAGAAACTGACGATTTAGTTGCCAGGAAATGGAAAGAGAATAAAGAAAATTCAATAATAATTAGTATAGATAAGGATTATAGACAATTTCCCGCTCTTATTTATAATTACCATTATTTGCATAAAAGATTCTACGATATAACAGAGGCGGAGGCGAGGTATAATTTCGCAGAACAATTAATAGTAGGAGATGAGAATATAAACTATTGTAAAGGATATGGCAAGGCATACGCTAAAAAGCTATTTAAAGACTGCGAGAGCGATTATCAGTATATTAAGCAACTCTTTATCCTTTATAAAAAGATACATAAATCTAAGGCTCGTGAGAGATTAATCGATTGTTGGAGAATGTTAGCTTTAGATATTTAGTTAAATAATTAGGATAATAAATAAATCTTTTTTAAATTTGATAAATAATTAAAAATATAAATTATGACACAATTTGAAAAAATAGGATACTTTATAGAGTATATGATAGATACAAAATATATCGGATCTAAAAGTATTGATAAACCCGATAGAAAAGAAGTAGGTTATTACGGTAGAATAGATTCAGTTGCTAATCAAGATATATTATTAGATAATAATAAACGTATAAAAAAAGGTCAATCTTATTATACTCGTATGTATCCTTTGTGCGGTAATTATATAAAAAAATAAAAAACAAAGAAATGAGAGCATTAAAATTATTTTACGAGCAAAGATTAATCAGTCACAATATAAAGCCTTACAAGGTTGTTAAATTAAAGACTGGGATAAAAGCAGAGCATTACGTTAACGGAGATATTAAAATTGTAAAGATATGAATAGTTTATTTCCAGAATTTGAAAACGAAATAGAAAAGGAGTGGAAAGATATGCCAGAGTTTATTCAAGAAGATAAATCTCCTATAAAACAATTAATTGTAAGCTTTAAGAATTACGATGATTATAAGGAGTTTTCTAAATTAATAAATCAACCTCTAACTCCAAAAACTCAAAGCGTATGGTATCCTCAAGTTGAGATTGATAGGTATATGGATAAAAGATATATAAATAAAGAAATTATAAAATAATATTATGACTCTTAAATATCCTATTTATATAATATCTAAAGGCAGACACGAATCAAGGTTAACAAGTAAAACCTTAGAGTATATGAAACTTCCTTACAATATAGTTATAGAGCCTCAAGAGTACGATAATTATGCCTCAGTAATTAGTCCCGATAAGATATTAGTTTTACCTTTCTCTAACTTAGGACAAGGAAGTATACCAGCAAGGAATTGGTGCTGGGAGCATTCAATATTGGCAGGTCATAAAAGACATTGGTTAATGGACGATAATATTAATCTATTCTTTAGGCTTAATAAGAATATGAAGATACCAGTTGCAGACGGAACTATATTTAAATGTATGGAAGACTTTACGGATAGATTTAAAAAGGTAGCTTTTAGTGGTCCTAATTACTTTATGTTTGCAAGTAGGAAGAGCGGTTCTATAAAACCATATTTATTAAATACAAGGGTCTACTCTTGTACTCTTATAAATAACGATTTACCATATAGATGGAGAGGTAAGTATAACGAGGATACGGATATTTGTTTAAGAGCTTTAAAAGACGATTATAGGACTATATTGTTCTCAGCATTCTTACAAGGAAAAGCAACTACAATGACTTTAAAAGGAGGTAATACGGACGAGGTTTATATTGATGGAGATAATAGGCTTAAATTTGCTCAATCTTTAAAAGAACAACATCCAGATTTAGTTGAAATTACAAAGAAATTCGGAAGGTTTCATCATCAAGTAAACTACAAACCTTTTAAGAAAAACAAACTAATTAGAAAAGAAGGAATAACAATAAAAGAAGGTGTAAATAATTACGGAATGGAATTAATAAATATAGAAGATGAATCACGAATATAATAGATTAGACGAAATAACGGAAGCTATGGAAATCTATAGAGATAAATCCTCTAAATATTACGAGGATAATAATAGATTTAAAAAGCAATATAATAAAGCTTGGGACAAATATATTAATATAAAAAAAAGAGAAAAGGAACAATTAAAATTATTTTAAAATGAATTGGAACGATAGAACTGAAGTTAAAAAAGGAGATATAGGAGAAAGAATAGTAAAAAACTATTTAGAAAGTAGAGGAGGAGTAGTATATAAACCAATAACAAATAAAGCTCATCATTTCGATATGTTATTTAGTTATAACAAAACTCAAACTATAGTTATAGAGGTAAAGACTCAAGAAAGATTAAATAGGTATAAAGAAACTGGTATTACTATTTCTCATTATAAGGATTATTTAAGGATTAAAAATATACCAGTTTATTTGTTCTTTGTAGATTACTCAACTAAAACAGTTTATGGTAATAGTTTAGATATATTAAGCCAAGAGTATTTAAAAGATGATAAAATGTTTCCTTACGAAAGAGAAGGAAGTTCAGGAACGAGAGTAAACTTTCATTTAGATACTATGAAAACATATACAAAATTAAGCGATCTTGAGATAGAAGAGTTAAAAAGATTTACAACAAAAAAAGAAAAATATAAAATATGAAACATAAAATCCTATCTGGAAAAATAGAGGAAGTAAGAAAGCAACTAAACGATTTAGAGCTTGATTGGAATATAGAAGTAGTAAGTACTTCAATGGCTGTTTATGAGCATGTAATATATATAATAGTAGTTAAAATTAAAAGACCAAAAAGATGAATAAAATAAAAACCCTAAGACAAATAGTTAACTTTGTAGTAAAAGAGACGGGACAAGATATAAGAAATACAACAAGACTAAGAGACGTTAGCGATGCAAGGACAATATATTATAAGTTAGCAAGAGAAACGACACACTTTCCATTGCATAGAATTGGCGAATACGTAGGTAAACATCACTCATCGGTAATACATAGCCTTAAAAACGTATTTCCTACCGTTATGCTATCTAACGAGAATTGTAGAAAAGCATATAATAAATATAATGGTATAATTGATATTTCAAACGATGACAATTTTAATGAAGTAGAAGCTTTAAAAAATAGAGTTGAGGAGTTAGAATACGACTTAGAGGAACACGAGCGATTATTTAGAGAGTTATCGGATGACAACAAAGAAAAATATAGAACAAGAGTAATGCCAATAATTAAAATGCTAAACTATAATGAGCTTAACCAATAGTATATTAATACATACGTACTTCTTAGAGGCTTTAGGAATTATTGAACGTTGGCAGTCTAAAAAAGAAAACAAGGAATTAGATAGATTAGCAGAGATAATCTTAGAGCTATTAAATAGTAACGGAGAGAAAGACTTAGAAATAAAAGATTTAAAGTTAGCCAATACTTTAATGAGAGATGCAAAGAATAAAGAGATATTAAGGTTAAAAGAATTGTTAATAACTAATGATAAAGAATAGTATTTATTTACTTAAATTTACGTATAATGAATATAGAGATTAGATTAGCTTGTTGGAAAAAAGGAATCTTTATATATCCTAAGCCTATTAAAAAAGGAGGACATATAAATGTAAGTGTAGATTGTAGGATAGTTGTAGAGCAAAACAAAGAAACCAAATTAGGAAAGATTATATTTAAACAGAACCAGGAAATGTACAACAAAATAGAAGAGCTATATAATATAATATATAAAAGAATTAAATGATATTAGAAGAGTTAAGCAAAAAGGATAAAGAATGGCGTAAAGCTGCTTATGTTATTTGCAAAGACAAAATGATAGCCGATGATCTTGTACAAGAAATGTATTTAAAATTAATGAATCGAACTAAATGGAACGATTACTTTGTATTTATAACGCTTAGAAATTTATTCTTAGATTATTTAAGGAAACAAAAAGACGTAAGACTTGAGGAGTTGCATTACATAGAAGATAGAACCGAAGTATTTGAACCCGATGACGAAGATCAAAAGATATTAGATGCGTTTGATAAATTAGACTGGGTACAAAAAGAGCTATTATTAGAACGAGCAAACGGAATGAGTTTAAGAGATATCCAAAAGAGACACAATATAAACTACGGTTATACATATAGAGAAACAACAAAGGCGAAAGATATAATTAAAAACCAAAAGAAATGAGAAAACAGAAACCAAAGAAAGTAGTAAAGAAATCTAAAGGATTAGGAGATACTGTAGAGAAGATTACTAAAGCAACTGGAATTAAAAAAGTAACCAAAGCTATATTTGGAGAAGACTGCGGATGTAACGAAAGAAAAGAAAAACTTAACCAAGTATTTGCATATAAGAGACAAGCTCAAAGATGCTTAGATGAGCAACAATATAAGCAATACAAATTATATAGAGATACAAGAACTTTAAACGTTTGGAATGAAGCGGAAATACATTTTATTATAAAACTATACGCTCACGTATTTGCAATACAATATAACCCAAACGATCTATGTAGAAGTTGCTCTGGTTCTGGAAAAATATTATTTAGATTATCAAAAGAATTAGATACGGTTTTCGAATCTTACAAACAATGAAAGGATTAATAAAATTTATAATAGGATTAATAATAATAACAACTATATCGTTATCGGTAGCTTACAATATACAAGATTCGATAGAAGAAAAATATAATAAAAAATGAATATAATTAAAAAAATACTAACGGTAATGGCATCAGTACCTAAAGACAAACTACTCCATTTCTTTTACGGAACTATAATAGCAACTCCATTAGTAATATTGGGAACAACAATGGAGGCTATAGGCTTTATGATATTTATATCAATTGGTAAAGAGATTGTAGATGCTAAAATGAGATTTAGTCCTCCTAACGGATTAGATGCGGTATTTACATTCCTTCCTACATTACTATTATTAGCAGTAAAATTATTATAAATATGCAGGATAAAAAATATACTCAATTACAAAGAATAAAAACTAACGAACAGATATTAGGAACTATCTGGGCAGTCTTAAAAAAGCAAGGCGAAGAGATATCTAAGATCAATACAATACTTAAAGGCTTAGGCTACAATAACAAAAAAGAAGATTAAACGTTTAAATAGTAATATCAATTATTGATTTCTTTTGATTATGGACAAACGTAAAAACAACGGAGGAAACTCCACGAAGGCTAAAGGTATAGATAGAAGGAAGAATCCTTACAAAGATATACTAAACGATGCGTTAAGCGAAGAACAGCTCTTAGAAGTCGTTAGAATGCTTCATAATAAAGCAACAAAAGATTTTGATGTATCCGCCTCCAAGATATTAATGGAATACTACTTAGGTAAACCAGTACAAACTATCGACCAGAATAATACTCATACGGTCAACGATTTTAATATAAAAGATTTACTAAAATTTGATAAGCCTTAATAATAAATATAAAGCTCTATTAAAATACGATACAAGATTTTATATAGTTACGGGAGGAAGGGGGTCTTCTAAATCTTTTGGAGTTGGTACTTTTATTACAGCTCTTTCCTACGAATCAAATCATAAGATATTATTTACAAGACAGACAATGACCTCAGCTCATTTGTCTATCGTCCCAGAGTTTCAAGAGAAGTTAGATTTGTTTGATATCAATGAGCATTTTAATATTAACCGCTCCGTTATCGAAAACAAGGTTTCTAAGAGCGAAATAATATTTAAAGGACTAAAGACCTCAAGTGGTGACCAAACAGCAAATCTAAAGTCCTTACAAGGAGTTACAACTTGGATATTAGATGAGGCGGAAGAACTATCAGACGAAAGTACATTCGATAAAATAAATCTATCTTTAAGAACAAAGGGAGTTCATAATAGAGTTATATTAATATTAAACCCAACTACAAAAGAGCATTGGATATATAAAAGATTCTTTGAAGATGCTGGAGTATCTGAAAACTTTAACGGAGTAAAAGGAGACGTAACTTATATTCATACAACTTACTTAGATAATTTAAAGCATTTAGACTCTTCTTTTGTAAACGAGATAGAGCGTATTAAAATAAATAATCCTAATAAATATAAGCACGTAATTTTAGGAGCTTGGTTAGAGAAAGCGGTAGGAGTTGTATTTAATAACTGGAGCTTTGGAGCTTTTAACCCAGACAATTTACAAGTATCTTATGGGCAAGATTTTGGATTCAGTATTGATCCAACTACATTAATCGGAGTTGCAATAGATAAGAAGCATAAAAAGATTTACGTTCAAGAGCATTTATATAAGCCTAAATTAACTACAAGCGAGATAGCTCATATTAATAAAGAAGTTTGCGGACATAGTCTTATAGTGGCGGATTCAGCTGAACCAAGATTAATAAACGAGTTAGCTTCTTTAGGTTGTAATATTATAGGAGCGGAGAAAGGACCAGGAAGTATTTCTTTAGGTATTGCTTTACTATTAGACTATCAAATTATTGTAGAACATAACTCAAGCAATATGGCTAAGGAATTAAACAACTATATCTATGCCGATAAAGGAAGTAAATTATTTGTTGATGACTTCAATCATTTAATTGACCCGCTCAGATATAACGTTACTTATCATTTAGGTAGGAGTACAGGATTTGAATTAAGATAGAAATAACAAATTACTAATTTAAACGTTTAAATAATATGATTCTTACGTTACCAGAAAATATAAAAGAAATTACTTTAGGACAATATCAAAGGTTTGATGCATTAAACAAACGAACCGATCTAAGCGAGTTATCTTATAACAAGAGAGTAATAGAGATATTTACAGAATTAAAGTATAGAGATATAGGTAATATTAGCAATAAAGATTATACAGATATCTTAATACAGATTACTAAAGCAATAGAGCAAACCTCAGAGTTTGAATATACTTTTAAGATACAAGATGTAGAGTTTGGATTTGTACCTAACTTAGACGATATAACAACTGCGGAATTTGTTGATTTATCGGATTGGGGTTTAGAGGTAGAAAACTTTCATAAGATAATGGCAATCTTATTTAGACCAATAACAAATAGAGACGTATTTAATAATTATGAAATTGCAAACTACGAGGGTACAAAAAAGTATGCTGACGTAATGAAGATGATGCCGATGAATATAGTAAATGGAGCGTTGTTTTTTTTTTCTCTTTTAGCGATAGAATTACAGGAACATACCCAGAAATATATGCTGGAAGCGGAACGAATGAGGGAAACAAAGCATCTCGATACTTTGAAAAATGGGGATGGTATAGTACTATCGTAGACTTGGCAGATAACGATTTGTTAAAAGTAGATAAGATATTAGAAAAGAACGTATGGGAAATGCATACATTCTTAGCTCATAAATTAGATAAACAAAGATTAGAAGCATCGTTAAGACAAAATAAAGATAATATAGATATATAATGGCAGGACTTAATCAATACTCAGAATTACTAATATACCTTAAAAGTTTAGGAGAGGCTGATAGCTATATCAATACCATAACTAAAGGCGAAAATGTAGAGCTTGATAAGATGACTGTATTTCCTTCTTTACATATAGATATAAATAGTGCTACCTTTCCAAGCGGAGGAACAATACAATTTAGCGTTGAGCTTTCTTGTTGGGCAATTAGAGATATTAATAAGGAAGTTAATACAGATAAGTTTTGGCAGAACGATAACGAAACGGATAACCTCAACGAAACTCTTGCTACTTTAAATAGAATATGGCGGATAATGAATAGAGACTTTGATAGGAACAATATTACTATGTCAGATGCTCCTACTTTAAACGCTGTTAAGTTTGATAAAAAGAACCTCTTAGACGGATGGTTAATGACCTTTGATGTTGAGATGCCTAACACTTCTATTAACCTTTGTTTCCCTACTTAAATGAAAGATACTCTAAAAGCTTTAGATTATTTTGGCACTAAGGTAGTAAATAAATCTAAGGGCAATTTAAAACGTAAGAAGAAAAAGGCTTCAGGTAAACTAATTAATTCGATTGGTTATAAAGCAAAAGTTTCTAAGAATAGTTTTGAGTTATCTTTTGAAATGGAGGATTACTGGACGTTTGTAGATTATGGAGTTAAAGGAGTTGGAGGTACAAAGGCAGATGGTTCAAGTTGGAAAAAGAAAAGAGTAACTAATTCAAAATATAAATACAAAAAAGCAAAACCTCCTTTAATGGCTTTTAACGGTTGGACAATTAGAAAGGGTATAGCTCCAAGAAATAAAGCTGGTCAGTTTACATCGAGAAAGGGTTTACTTTTTGCAATAGCAACAAGCGTATTTCATACAGGATTAGAAACAACCTCATTTTTTACAAAGCCTTTTGAGAAAGAGTTTAAAAGGTTACCAGATGATTTAGTTAAAGCTTACGCCTTAGATGTAGAAGAGTTATTAAAATTTACAATAAAATGATAAAATCAAACAGTCCATATTATATTACTACTCCTTTTGTTTCAGTAGCTTCAGGATTAACTTGTCAGAATTACGAGTTGAGCGTTTCAGTTTGGAATGGGTTAAAATCCTCTCCTCCTTCAACCGCAACCTATACGACTACTAAAAACAATCCTACTGCTTCGACTGAAACCGATAGAATAAATATAGCAAGAATTGTAAACGACTATATAGAATTTACTCCTCAAAAAACAAACTCAACCTCTGTAATAAACGGTAACAATAATCAATGGGTTAAGACTTCGGTTATATACAACAAAGACATAGTAGCTTTACCTCAGATTACAAGCTTAACGGTTACGGATAGAGCAAGATCCTCTGGGAATGTTTTACTTACTTTAAATGGCGTTTTACATACCTTCCCATTAACTGGAGGTATTACAGGACCAGGAGCAGGAACAAACGCTTTAGAAATAGCAAATTATATAAATACATTAACAACGCATACAGCAACTCATTTTGGTAATATTGTAACTATTACAGCTGTTCAAAACGGGTTACAATCCTTAACTTTAATTGATGTTAGTAACCTCGCTTCTATGACTGTTGCTGTATTAACAACTCAACAAGGGTCTACGGGAGAAGAAGCTCCTCAATACTCAACTACAAACTTAATGTCTTTAGGATACTCTTACGGTAACGAGGGAGAAAATATTACTACAATACTCGATAATACTTTAATACCTACTCAAGATTATAAAGTAAATAGAGAAGGAGTTTTTGTAGTTCCTATTTTAGTATCAGAAACCTTACAAACAACTGCAACCGTTATAAGTTATCCAAGCAATGAGATAAATCAAAGCTTTACAATACCATCGACTATAGACTCTAATGAGTTAGTAAGATATATATGGATAAAATGTAACGAAACCTCTTCCGATACTTATATAGAAATAGTATTTAACGGTAAAACAACAACTTTATTATTACAAGATGAACCTAAATATACTCCTATAGATATATTTTTTCAGAATAAAGAAGGAGCGGAGCAAGTATTAACGTTTTTTAAAGAGCAAAAAAGTAATTTAAGCGTTAATAGTAGCGAGTTTGAAAGCGATAGAGGTCAACCAAGTTTAGGAAATCATCAATTTGTTAGGTATAATGTACAAGGGAAAACAGAATTAACCTTAAATAGTGGCTTTGTAGATCAAGATATGAATGAAATATTTACTCAATTGTTATTGAGTGAGCGTATCTGGTCATATAATACTAATATATTTAGTAAAATATCTTTAATATTTATACCTTTAAATATTAAATCTAAACAACTTAGTTATAAAACTCAATTAAAAGAGCGATTAATTAACTATGAAATCAAGTTCGATTATTCTTATAACGAGATTAATAATATATGATAACAACTCTCTATATACAAGGAAGTAAATTAGACCAACAAAAGGATGAATCTGTAGAGATTAATTCAAGCGTTTTAGATATATCTGATATTACAAGGAATACGGGAGACTATACAAAGACTTTTACAGTTCCAGCTTCTAAAAGTAACAATAAGATATTTAAACATTGGTACGACGCTGATATAGATAATAGCTTTGATGCGAGAATTAAGGTAGATGGAGAAATACATTTAGATGGTATTCTATTTAAAATAGGTCGTTTTAGATTAACAAAGGTTAACGTAAAAAAAAACAAACCCGAATCATATACAATTAATTTCTTCGGTAATTTAGTAAACCTAAAAGATACAATTGGCAAAGACGAATTAAAAGACTTAGACTTATCATATTTTAATCATTCTTATAATAGCGATAAAGTAAAACAAGGATTAGGAACTACTGGCGTAACCTCAAACTTAAACGGTAATACAATAACCAATAGAGATATTATATATAATTTATTAGCAAAGAAACAATATTATATAGATACATCAAATCCTAATACTGCGGATGAAAAGACTCGAAACATATCTTTTTTAGGAGGAGACGATACTGGCGTAGTTTGGAACGATTTAAGACCTTCAATTAGAATACTTAAACTAATAGAAGCTATAGAGAATAAATATAACTCAGACGATTACGAGAACCCTGTAGTCTTTAGTAGAGATTTCTTTGGGACTACCGAGTTCAATGAGTTATATATGTGGCTTAATCCAAGCGAAAATAAAGAGCCTGGAGGAGATTCTCAAATCATAAATTGGGATGGAGGAGATTTTAATTTTATTAACGCAGCCAATATAGGTAGCTATACTTTTCCTTATCATAACGCATATACAAGGGTTATATTTGAATTGAGAATTTCTCCAGAAGCTTTGTTTTTAAATATTAATTATGAGGTTATTTTATATATAAATGGAAATCAGCATTCGGTAACTCCATTATCTGGAAATAGTTTTACTAATTTTGTAATATTTACAACGGAGGAACAACTTACTATCGATGCGTATTGGGAAATAAAAACATCTGAATATTTCCAATACCAAGCTACTTTGTATCAATCAAGATTAATAGGCTTTACTCAACGTTTACCTCCACAAGCAACAACTACAGCAAGTATTCAAACTATCGAAAGTAATTTTATAGTTTCGGAGGAAGTCCCTAAGATAAGTATATTAGACTTTTTAAAAGGACTCTTTAATATGTTTAAACTCGTATTAATACCTCAAGATGACGGAACTCTTTACGTTGACTCTTTAGATTCTTATTATTCTAAAGGTATCTTACGTGACGTTACAAGGTATATAGACTTTGAAAAATACGATGTAAATAGAGGAGAATTATTAAATAGAATAAATTTAAAGTACTCAGACCCTAAGACTATTGTTGCGATGCAATTTAAAAACAATAATGATAGAGGTTACGGAGATAGTCAACTAACCCTAAAAGACGAAAATGGTAAGATATTAGACGGTAAGCCTTTAGATTTTACTTTGCCTTTTGAGCAGATAGTTTACGAGAGACTTCCTAATTTGGCTAATAACGAAATAACAAATTATCAATACGGAGCGATTATAGATGAGTCAAGCGAACCTGTTAACCCTAACTCCTTAATATTTTATAACTTACTTGTTGGAGCTGCAAGTGATGTCGCTCTTGGGTTTATAGAAGATGACGGAACTCGATCTCAAATTACATACAATATAAATACTCCTTTTCATCATTACGGTTTAAATAATCCTAATTTTGCTTTATTGTTTGAGGCTGATTTTAGTACATATACCTACGAAGCTTTAACGAGTAATTTATATACAAATCATTATAAAAGTTATGTTGAATCTATATTTAATCCAAAGAAAAGAAACTTTGTTTTTAAAGCAATTTTACCTTTACATATAATTACTAAACTACAATTAAACGATAGTTTAGAAATTAAAGGAAACTATTATAGAATAGATAAATATAGCTACAATATATTAACGGGAGAAACTACTTTAAATTTAATAAATAATTTTGAAAAATCAATAAGCAATACAATCTGTGGTAGATGGGATTGTGCAGTTGCTACTAAACCAATAACAGACACAAGCTCTGAAGCAAAAAAAGAAACAATACAAGTAACCAATTTACAAGGAAAAACAGTTTCAAAAGTAGACTTAGGATTTGGTACAAATTGGATTACCTTATCAAGTTCTGGAAATAATTTAACTTTTGATATATTAGAAAATACTTTATCAACTCAAAGAGTAATGGCGGTTAACTTAGGAAACGGTTCTTTAGTTCCAGAGGTTACTTTAATTCAAGACCCTAAAACTCTAACAGTAGATAGTAATATAATAACAGCGGATTCAAACATAATAACAGCAGATAACAATGGCACAACAAGTAATTAATAACGGAACAATAGCAGGAGACGGAACGGGAGAATCTCTATTTAGTGCTTTTGATAAAACAAATAATAACTTTATAGAGCTTTATAAAGTTGCTGGATGGGGAAGTTATGCTCAATCAGTTGCAACGGCTCAAACGATAACAGCAACGGATTCAAAATTAGTAATTGATGGAGGAGGAACGGAATCTAATAGCTCTTATTTACCTTTAGAAATTAGAGGTGTATCTGAGTTATGGGATACTACAAATAATAAAATAACTCCTATTTCTATTGGCGATGGATATACTATGCGTATTGACTTTGAGATAACAGGTAAAGTTGGCAACCCAAATGGATTAGATATTTCATTAGATATTGGAGGAGGAGCAACTCCAACTAACGTATTTATTGAAAGGGTTGTTTCAACTCTAAAAGCTACTCCTTATAGAGTTAGTGTTGCATTTCCTTTTTATTCTTTATCAGATTTTAAAACAAACGGAGGACAAATATTCTTAAAAACAGATACGGGAACGCTAACAATAACCTCAAGAGAGTTAAGTATTCATAGAATATCAAGCGGAACAATATGATAGCAGAGATAATTAAAATACTACAAGA
>Ga0208134_1001065_pt1 | contig 16586 bp, 33 predicted proteins | sample VirMetDEL_Mar_31_FD_184515 | JGI IMG/M metagenome (GOLD analysis project Ga0208134, IMG submission 184515) | Aqueous microbial communities from the Delaware River and Bay under freshwater to marine salinity gradient to study organic matter... | ecosystem: Environmental > Aquatic > Marine >... | reverse complement strand
TATACAGAATGTCAGAGAGTATGTTACGAATAATTACAGAGTAACCAAGAAACAGATGGAAGCTCTAAACAAAGTATATAAAAGATGTAGTGAAGATTTATTTAAAGGAGACGAATGATGACTAGAAAAGAATTAGTAGATAGATTAGAAAGAATAAAAGATGGTATGGATATGGACTTTCTAAATAGACAAGAGATTGAGGCTATTGTGGACGATATTACAACATTACAATGGAAAGTTAATACTGAGGGAATCAAGATAGAGGTAAATTAATGAAGGGGACAAGATTGAAAGATGTATTGGGTAATAAAGTATTCAATAAAGAAAAATGGGATATGTTATTTGGTAAGTTAAAGAAACTTGGAACTGCAATTGAGATGTTCAAAGGACCTGAAATGAATATTGATGACCATGATTACAGATGGGTTAATGATAGAATTGAATACTATGAGTCAGAGGAAAGATTACTAAACAAAGAAGAAATGACAATGGCGAATGAGCTGTGGAAAAAATATGGTATGGTATTAGAAAATAATTAAAAAAGGTCTTGACTCGTATTGCATTTTATATGTATATTTAATAAATAAATAAATGATAAACTTTAAGGAATAAATTATGAACTACACAACAACTACAAACGGAGCTATTACAAACCAAACATCAGGTAAAGAATGTCTTGACTTATTCCAACGAATTGGAAATATGAGACACCACGATAGGCTTCATATCCTTGAAGATTTTGAAAAAGCATTTAAAGACGATAAAGAATTAGCAACACAAGTATTATTTTGGGCGAGAGCTGCAAGAGTTGGTTCAGGTGAGAGAAAAACTTTCCACACTGTATTAAGTGAAATTGGGAAGACATCTCCTGAGTTTATTTCAGATAATGCCAAAACTATTGCAGACTTAGGGTATTGGAAAGATCTTATTAGTTATCTTGATATTCCTAAAGTTGTTTCTACATTCGCCCAAGCAATTCGTGATAAGGATAGGTTAGCGTGTAAATGGGCTCCGAGAAAGTGTGCGGTTATACGAGACGAACTCAAGATGACAAATAAAGAGTATCGTAAATGGTTGAAGGAACATTCTGAAACTGTTGAACAAACGATGTCTATGAAAAGATGGGGTAAAGTGGAGTACTCTTCTGTACCAGGTTCTGCTATGAGAAAATATAGTGGAGCATTTGACAAAAACGATTCTCAACGATTTGGGGATTGGAAAGAAGATAAAACATCAAAGGCATCGGTATCAGCTACCTATCCACACGAAGTTTTGAAATGTGATGATTCAGCATTAGCAGATAAACTATGGTTCAATCTACCTGATTTATTATCAGAGAGTGAAGAAAACATATTACCTATGATTGATGTTAGTGGTTCAATGATGGGAGAACCATTGGCTATCGCAATCTCTTTAGGTATGTATTTATCTGAAAGAACCAAAGGTGAGTTTAAAGATATGTTCTTGACATTTAGTGAGACTCCTGAATTGGTTAAGATTACAGGTGATTCAGTACTTACAAGATTAAGCAAAATAAGAAGCTCTAATTGGGGTATGAATACTGATTTCACAAAGGCTTATCAACATATATTAGATGTGGCGGTTAAACACGATGTAGTACCTGAATCAATGCCAAGTATGTTATTGGTATTATCAGATATGCAGTTTGATGATTCACAAGGTGGTTATTATGGTAGTAAATCAATGACACACTTTGGACATATGAAAAAAGTTTATGAAGATGCTGGATATGAATTACCAAAGATTGTATTTTGGAACTTGGATGCACATATGGGAACACCAGCTGAGTGTTCAGATGATTCAGTAGCTATGGTTAGTGGATATTCACCAAGTATTATGAAGGCAGTATTGAATGCTGAAAACTTTACACCAATGGATGTAATGATGGAAGCATTGAAAGATATAGAATTAAATTATATTAACTTACCTGAAGATTTTTCGTATGTTTCAGAAATTTAATGATACTTATATTAATTGTAAGATATTAACCCAACAGCACTACCAAAATCAAAGCGAAAAGCAAGATGACGGAGTAGACTTAATCGTGGGGTTACCGAAAGGTTTGAATTAGATTAAGTTGAAAGTCATCGTAAAAGTTATATAAAATGCCTAAGAAAAGAAATCAAAAGAAAAAGAAAAAAACAATCCAACAGATAAAAGATTATCTGAATAACCAATCTATTAGAATAAAACAAATCAGTAGAGAGGTATTTATGGGTGCTGATGTAACCACTCGTGTACATTCAGACAAGAAGAAATATTCAAGAAAAACTAAACATAAAAAGAGGTTAGACAACGATGGATAAAGAAATGTATAAAGTAATGATAGCTGATTTGATGAAAAAAGAATCTGAATTAAAAGATAAGATGGAAGGATTGGAATTTCAATTAGCATCAGTAAAACAACAATTTTATCATGATATGAGAAATAAACAGATGGAAGTTGTTCAATTAACAATGGAAAACGCTGAACTTAAAGATGAGGTGTTAAATAATGGTGGTGAATATGCTGAAACTGATGGTTATGAAGTAGGTAGTCCAAGTGATTATAAAGAAGATCCACAACTAAATCTATTTGATGAAAGACCTATAATATATGAATCACCTGATGGTGGTGAAACTATCTATGGTAGGAGAGCCGGAGATAAGGTTAGAGAACAATTCAATCGAGAATGTGATTAATAAAGAGGTAAGGAAAAATTTTAGAAAGGGTTATATATATGGATTATGAATATAAAAGAGTAATATTAAACAATAAGAATGAACGACATGTTGAAATGGCTCGTGAACATTGTGATGAACATGAGTTTCTTTACAGCACTCATACTTGTGAACCAACTTGGGATGAAAATGGTGATTTAGATATATATCTTGTTCAATTACACGATAATCAAAAAGTAAGAGATGCCTTCGTCAAAAAAAGAAATAAGAAAAGAAATCACACACCAAAGAAATATAAGAAGAAAGATAGATAGTTGTTAACCACTTTGTTACATATTGTTACAATTAAAACCTTGATAGCCTCACTAAATCTCCGTATATTATAGTATGATTAAAAGGGAGTTATATTAATGGAAACAATAGTTCAAGAAATAGCCAATGTAGGGTTTACACTTTTAGTGTTCGTGATTGGTTTAGTAATAGTTAATAAATTTAAAGGAGATAAATAATATGGTAGCTTTAACTTGTAGAGTATGTGATGATGTAGAGGTAGTGTGTGACGAAGATACGGTAGCCGTCACTTGTAGTATGTGTAGTATGGTTGATGTTAGGAATGAAATGTTGGAGGTAGCGTAGATTATGATTAATGGAATAAAACCTCAAATGAGTAAAACCACCGAGTTACGAATAAAACCGACATCATTCGATGAGGCTATGGAAGCGTTTTGTTCAAGATTAGAAGAAAATGTAAAGCCTTATGTGGATTCATTTAATCATATGGATTCGGTTACATTCGGTGTAGACGGTGGTGTAAAGTATATAAAGGTTAAACAATTTCAAAAGAATTGGAATACGGATTATAACGATGATGGAACAACTACCAAAACTCTCGTGGGTGGTGACAAAGGTTCGATTCATTGTTTTGTAGAAAAACAGACGGGTAATATATTTAAACCTGCCGGTTACAAGACACCTTATACAAAAGGAAACAATTGTGTGAGAGGTAATATATATGATTCGTCTACTTTCGAAAAAACAGATTTACATGGAGGGTGGTTGTATGCTAGATAGTTCAAATATTTTATTACAAGTAATAATAGGAATAGGGTCATTGTTTGGAATGATGTTATCATTTTATTTAGCTCTCTGCTTTATTCAATGGATTTCAGATGTGATAGAAGAGAAGCGTTGGTATGTATGGATGGAGTGGTTGAGATGGTAGCATGGATAGTAGTAGGTATATGTATGTCGGTATTAGTAGCCGGTGTAGTGTATGGAATTTATATGGCAATATGGGGAATATATGATGAGTACTAGATTGGTATGGATAGGATTAATAGTAGGAACAATAGGTATATGGTATAGCATATTTACAAATGGCTTCTTTATCACTTTAATGTGGTTAGTAATAGTAAGTTGTATAATAGCTATCATCATAAAAATTACAGAAAACAATTACATTTAAAAAAACAAGGAGTCAATATGACAATACAACAAGTAGTAGCAGAGTTAGAGAACATTAAAGAACAAACACTTAACAATAGTAAGATAACATTGGATGATGTTATAGAGGCTATCGAAGATGTTATAACTGACTGTAAAGACAACTCAATGGATTTCACCTTTGATGATGAAGACCATTATGGAGAGTATGAGAGGGAAACCGACTTTACTAAATTAGAGATTAATTAGGATGATGGGAGCTAACTATCGTAAGGGAAATCAGTTCAATCAAGGTAAGAGGGATGACCAAATTCAATACTCTACGATGGCTGTAGGCGTCTGTATATTGGGGATTCTTACCACGATTTTGAGTTTTACACTCTACCACCTCATAAGTAGATTAGTACATTACATAATGGGTTAGAGTGGTGTCAAGTGGGGGAGAATGGTGTAAACACCATAATATCTGGTAGTTTTTAAATATTAATCTCAATATGAGATACTTTGATTTATATAGAGTACATACATATCAAGCTTTTTAATTTTCCCCCAGCAAATCATACACGTTGTTACATATTGTTACAACTAATGTGTTGTTTTGTATGGCTTTTTCTTCGTATATTGTAGTATGATTGGTTGGTGATAAGGTTCGATTCCTTACGAGAGGTAGCTCCTCTGACTGGTTTGAGGGTTCGATTCCCTCTTCAATCTCAAAAAAAGTGTTTTCTGTTACAAATTGTTACAAATAAACACTTGGATTATATGGCTTTTTGTCCGTATATTGTAGTGTAGGGTGAGATAGTGAGAGGATGCTTATACCGAGATGACTAACAACTACACAAGTTTTAAAGAGTTTTGTGAATCTGTCGTAGCTTTAAGTAGAAACCAAGTATAAACTCAAGTTTTTTGAAATATTGCGGGATAGGACTCAAGAGAGAGTCGTCAGACATACCAGTCTGAAGGGTGTGGGGCAGTTCCATAATCCCGCTCAAGAGAGAGGTGCTCATACTTGTGTGTTTGGATAACAGGATTCTTCGGTAGTGGAAATAGTAATAGGCGAATAAACGCGTCACTACTGAACAAAATTAGGTTATAGAATGCAAGACATTACTGATACATCAGTCCCTCAGCACTCTCTCCTCACAATTATGTTCGTTAGTCATTTACAGCACTTTATATAAAAATGATAACAAAACAATCAAACACTCGACTACCGAAAGGTTGAACATAATATTAAATAGGTTATATTGCAAGGTGTTCCGTTTCGGAGAATCCTTGTAGGCCCATCGTTTTCTACTCCTTTTCGATGGGCCATTTTTTTGCCTGTTACAAACTGTTACAATTAAAATCGATTATTTACTTGACTCGCATTGCATTTTATGTGTATATTATAGTATAACGAAAAAGGAAAAAAAGGAGATTTATGAGTAAAACAATTCAACAACCCACCGATGTAGTAAGATGTGAATGGTCTGGTAATAGGGCTAATGCATTCGACACGGATGGTAATAAACGTACATCAGAGATTACTGTCGGAGCTCGTCAGAAGGCAGCTGATGGTGGTTATCTATTAGGCCGTTTTCAAATGAAAAATGGTAAGTTCCAATGGAGGAGACACGATAACGTGTTTTACGGTGAAACCACCCCTTCTATACCAACTGCGTCTTCGATAGAGGTTCCAGAAGCCCACGAAGAGATACTTAATTTTATACATACTTCTTATGGTTTAAAGCCTAAGATGTTAATGATGTCAGAACTTAAATGGAAGTACCTCGTTAGAAGTGGTGTTAGAGGTAAGAACATTATGATGACAGGTCCGGCTGGATGTGGTAAGACTATGGCAGCTAAATCATTGGTTAATTCACTTGATAGGCCTGATTATTACTTCAACTTAGGTGCGACACAAGATCCTCGTTCTACTCTAATAGGTAATACTCACTTCGATTCTAAGAAGGGTACTTACTTTGCTGAGTCACACTTTGTTAAGGCAATTCAAACTCCAAATGCGGTGATACTATTAGATGAGTTATCAAGGGCTCACCCAGATGCTTGGAACATATTAATGACAGTCCTTGACTATGGACAAAGATATTTAAGGTTGGACGAATCGACTGGTTCAGACACTATTAAGGTGGCTGATGGGGTTACATTCGTCGCGACAGCAAACATTGGAAATGAGTACACTTCTACTCGTGTGATGGATAAGGCTTTGATGGACAGATTCACTATCGTTGAGATGGATGTCCTTAATGAGGAAGATGAAAACTCTCTTCTTAATATTATGTTCCCTTCGGTTGATTCAATGGTGTTAGGTAATGTGGCTAAGATTGCTACTCTAACAAGAACAGAATCTAACTCCGATACGGCTCGTATTACAAGTGGTATCAGTACTAGAACCACTGTTGAACTATGTGGGTTACTATATGATGGCTTCTCTCTTGAAGAGTCGGCTGAAGTAAGTATCTACCCTCAGTATGACAATACAGGTGGTGTAGATAGTGAAAGAACCTTTGTGAAACAGATAGTACAGAAGTTCTGTGATGACGGTTCATCTGATGACTTGTTCAACGAGGAAGAGATGGCTGAGGCTACTGAGGACAACTCATAGGTAGGTAGGTAAGTTTAGAGGGGCTGGGTTATTTCCTTTTCCTGGCTCCTCGTTTTTAGACAACTTGAAAAGGTTTTTCGCAATTTAACAATTGCGTGTTTTCACGCTCTAATCAGCGTATATTTCGAGGCTAAAAAAACCAGCCTAGATAAATTAATATACAATGACTGCCTTGTTACAACTCGTTACACTATAAGGTTTGGTTATTAGCTAATTATGTTGTATATTATAATAGAAGAATAGATAATAATCCTGTAGCTCAGTTGGTAGAGCAACACCCTTTTAAGGTGATGGCCATAGGTTCAAGTCCTATCAGGATTACAGATTATAATAAAAGAGGAGTTTTATATGATTAATAGTATTAAACCTAAAGGATTACAATGTAGTAGATGTGATGATACTATGCCTTCAGGTAGATTAGATATGGGTTATACTATATGTACTAAGTGTTCTACTGAAGAGAAGGTATCTTGTCATACCATATACCCACATAAGACAGGTGGTTATATTCAGGTAGTTAGTAAGGAGGCTTCTGATAATCTTAATCGTTTAGATAGAAGAGGTACAGGTGTTAAGTCTGCACCTAAGTACAAACCCTTTACCGTTAATACTATTGAATCTATTCCCTTTAAAGATAGGAAGTGCAATAAGACTTATACCACTTATGATACCGCACTTAAACAAGTATTGGATTATTATGACGAATGGGGTTATGAGCCCACATTAAGATATATAAGACAAATGAACAGCTCGGGTGATATACCTCTTATGACGAGAGTAAAGATACAAGACATTGTTACTGATATGTATCTTGAACCCACACCACGAGCATTAACAAGACACTTCAATAAATAGGAGGAAGTAAATGACAGTAAATGAGTTAGTAGAAAAGTTAGAACAAGTTAGAAATTTCATCGAAGATTCTAATGACGAAAATGTAAGACAAGCATTCGATGATGTAAATCAATTAATATCAGATTTAGATAATGATGGTATTGATTCAAATGATGGATTTAGAAAAGTATATCAAGGAGGTTATTAATATGGAATTTTCACATTGGTTATTATTAGGGTATGGAATCTTTTTAGGATGGTTATTACCAGGTTTAAGTAGATTCTTATTTATAGAAATACCGGTACAGTTAAGATTAAAAAAAGATAAATTATATAATGAAAGGAAACCTTATGGCAAAAAGTAAACAATATAGAAGAGCAGAAGATAGAAAATGGACATTAACACCAACTTGGGTAGATAAGACAATGGTAGTATTAAAGTGGTTCTTATACATAATGCCACTTGTATGTATCAGTATTGCGATGTGGTTACCATCAGGTGATTTAAGTTATAGTTATTCTTTAACAGCTATCTGGTGTTTAGCACTACTTAAAATAACGGATGGAATATAAAAAATAATGCTTGACTTTAATATAGATTTATTCTTATATTATGTTAAGTAAAGAGTTTTTAATTGAACAAAAACAATGTTGTGGAAAGGGATGCTTTATGTGTCCCTATCTACCACGACACAAACAAGGGAGTAAAAAGATTATGAATAGAATGGGATACGCTTGTATTAATATGGAGTTATCTTCTCAGAAACCGAAGATATATACAGGTAGGAGTATGATTAAGAGAACCTTTAAAGCTAAAGGAATAGAGTATGCTTCTCAATTAGGATTGGATAACTGTAAAGACTTGTTTACTATTATCAAATGGAATAACGAGAATGGATTTGATTTCTTTCGTATTACATCTAATCTATTTCCCTGGTCTAGTGAGTATGAGTTAAAAGATATGCCTGACTACAAAGAGATATGTAATGTATTATCTGATGTTGGTAAGTATGTGAATAACAATAGTATGCGTATTACGTCTCATCCAGGTCCTTTTAATGTTCTTACCTCACCACATCCACATGTAGTTACTAATTGTATTAAAGACTTATCTGTACACGGAGAAGTATTTGACTTAATGAATTTATCTCGTACACCATACAATAAGATTAATATACATATCGGTGGAGCGTATGGAGATAAGACATCAGCTATGGAAAGATTCTGTACTAACTTTCATCGACTACCCGAATCGGTTAAATCAAGACTTACTGTAGAGAATGATGATAAGGCTACTATGTATTCAGTAGTTGATTTATATGAGGGAGTGTACAAGGTTATTGGTATCCCTATTGTATTTGATTATCACCACCACGCTTTCTGTACAGGTGGTTTATCAGAAGAAGATGCACTTGAGGTTGCGATGTCTACTTGGCCTACTGATATAATTCCAGTAGTACATTACTCAGAATCTCGTAGTAGAGAATATGAAGACCCAAAGATTCGTCCACAAGCTCATTCAGATTATGTGATTGACTATATCGATACATATGGTAATGAGGTTGACATTATGGTAGAAGCAAAAGCTAAAGAACTTGCAGTTCTTAAATACAAGGAGATACATAATGTTGTTAGAACAGAAGGTTAAAAATATATTAAGAGAAGAATACGATAGAATAAAAAAAATTATACCTTATGATGGTATGTATGATTCAATGGCTAAGAAGATAGTTAATACAATAAAATCAGAAATTGTAAGATAGGAAGTAATGTATTGTGATACATCTAAGATAGTAATAGAACGAACCAAGAAAGATGTGGTGAGTAATATTGTATTGAAGAAACACTATGCAAATACTTGGACAGCTTCATCAGACATCTATGCTATATACTATAAGTCAGGTGAACACAAGTTCTTTGATGGTGATGACTTGAAACTTATAGGTTGTGTTATCTATGGTAATCCAGTTGGGTTCAGAGTTATCAAATCCATATGTGAAGAGTTATCTGATATAGATGTATTGGAACTAAAACGATTATGGATAGAAGATGGTTATGGTAAGAACATTGAATCCTATTGTATAGCTCAAACCCTAAAGATGTTAAAGAAAGATTCACCACAAACAAAGGTTGTTATATCATACGCAGATCCAGGTGCTAATCATAAAGGTATTATCTACCGAGCTTCTAATTGGTTATATCAAGGTAATGAGATAGGAGCGGCTGATGCTTATATGTATCGTTATCCTAATACAGACAATTGGTTATCCGATAGAGCGATAGGGGAACAACTTGGGACTAATGGTTTGAGAGGTGTATTGGATAAGATACCTGATATGGAGTATAAAAAGAAATTGAGGAAACATAGATATATCTATTTCCTTTGTAGTAAGAAAGAGAAGAAGAGGTTGATGGGTGAATTAAAACATCCATTGATAAGTTATGATTAATTATATTTATAGTAGTCAAAGATAATAACACTGGAGCCGTTGAAATGAATGTAGGTAATACACCACTAATAAAATTGTCGGATAAGTTATATGGAAAGTTTGAAGCTATCAATCCCGGTGGTTCAATTAAAGATAGACCTGTTAAGTATATTTTAGATAATGCTGAAGAAAATAAATTAATTAAAAAGGGTGATACCATTATAGAAGCCACAAGTGGTAACACAGGTATATCATTAGCTATGATGTGTGCAGAACGAGGATATAGATGTATCATTGTTATGCCATCGGATATGTCAGTAGAGAGAAAGAAGATGATGGAATACTTTGGGGCTGAATTGATTGAAGTTGCCGAAGGTGACTTTGATAGAGCTATTGAACTTAAATCTAAAATAGCCAAAGATAATAATCACTTTGAATTAAATCAATTCAACAATCCATTAAACATTGAATGTCACTTAAATACAACATTTAAAGAAATAGTAAGCGATACACACTTTGATTCTGTATCTGCATTTATTGCTGGTACTGGAACTGGTGGAACTCTAATGGGTGTTCAAAAAGGATATGATGGTTTATCTACAAAGATTATAGCTGTCGAACCTGCAGAATCTCCTGTAATGAGTGGTGGTGAAAAAGGACTACATGGAATACAAGGTATTGGTGATGGTTCAAAGTTTTTAGTTGACTTAGATAAGGTGGATGGAATCATACCTATATCTACAGAAGAAGCAAAAGAAAGAAGTTTAAGATTAGCAAAAGAGAATGGTTTGTTTGTTGGTATATCTGCTGGAGCAAATATATTAGCATCTGAACGATGGATAAAACAAAACAACCCCAATGGAATTGTCGTAACAATATTATGTGATAGGGGAGAAAGATACTTTAGTGTATTATAGGAGATAGAATGAATATCGATTGGAGAAAGTCAGTAATAATATTAAGTGGTGGTTTCGACCCCATACATAAAGGACATATGAGAATGTTCAGAGAAGCAAGTAACTTAGGACACCAAGTAATCGTTGGATTAAATTCAGATGCTTGGTTAGCTCGTAAAAAAGGTAAACCTTTTATGAAGTTCTATGAAAGAAAAGAAATATTGGAAGGAATTAAGTATATCAGTTCAGTAGTGAAGTTTGATGATAAAGATGATACGGCTCGCTCTTTAATACATCAAGTAAGAAGTACATACAATGGTGGAATGTTTAATCACGATTGGGATGGAAACAATCCAACAGGTAGAAAAGATTATGAAATATATTTTGCAAACGGTGGAGATAGAGGTAAAGGTAATACTCCTGAAATGGATACTTGTAGGAAATTAGATGTAACGATGTTGTGGAATATAGGTGGTGGAAAAATTCAATCATCATCTTGGTTAATCAATGGAGGTAAAGATGAAGTACAAAAATAAAGATGGTATTGAATTAAACTATAGTGGTAACGATATACAATCTGAATTAACAAAGGAAGTTGTAGAAGAAGCTATTAAGATACTTAGTATGTATGATAGAAGTTGTAAGATAAGTATGGGTATGGCTATGATGAATACCAAGAAGTTTTTAAAAAGTAATTTCGATATAGGGGATAGTAGATGAAGTTCTTAACAAGGAAATTGATAACACACGAAAACTTAAATCCACGAGGATACTTACATGGAGGTGAACTATTAAAATGGATTGATGAAGAAGGTGGTATTCACGCTGGTATAGAAATGAATACAAGTCTTATAGTAACTAAGATGATGTCAGAGATAGACTTTAAGTTTCCAGTAATACTTGGAGATGTTATAGAGATAGGAATGCAAACATTAGATATAGGAAAGACATCTTGTACATTAACTTGTGAGGTAAGAAGTTTACATGCAGACAAGGTTGTATTAACAATCGATAGGATTGTTTATGTTAGGGTAAACAAATATGGATTACCTAAAGGTCACGGATGGATGAGTAAAGACGATTGAGATTCAAAAAAGGAAATAGATGGAGTAAGAGTGGTAAGGGTAAACTAAGATATACTACTTGGAGACGAATGGTATTTGAGCGTAACAAAGGAAGAGTCGGTTTAAGTAAGTGGTATGTATGTGTTAAGTGTAACAAGAAAAGAAAGACAACACGAGTGTTACACGCTCATCACATATTTAGTTGGAATAAGTTTGAGAGTAAAAGATACGATAGTAAAAATGGAGTCGTGTTATGTATCAAGTGTCATAATGGATTTCACAGAAAATATAAATACGAAGCTCTCGACAAACCCGACTTACTGGTAGAGTACCTCAACGGAGACAAAGCTGTAAAAACATATATCAAAGAAAACAAATAAATGTGTATATACTCACAAAAAAAAATTTCAAATTTTTCTTCTTTACTTTTTTCTTTGTTTGGAAATTTTGAATTATATTTATAGAAGAGAGGGAGATAGATTATGAAGAATAAAAAAAATAAATACATATTAATAACAAGAGACTTACAAAAGAATCTAATAGAATTTTTAGATGAAGTTCAATTGGAAGCAGCTAAACTTAATACAAGTGAAAATATGCATATAGTTAATTTTTGTTCATTTGCAATTGAAGAACTATTAAGTGGACTTGATGCTGAATTGAAAAAGAAATCTAAACCTCAAAAGAAATCAAGAGACCAATTCTTAGATGAAACATTTATGGATTGGAATTTACCTGAAATGGATGATGAAGAATATGAAAAATTTGTTAACCAAGTAGATGGATTCTTGAGAGCTTGGGAAAAAGAATATCAAAAGGAACATCCCAATGAACCTGTACAGAAGAGACCATACAGACCAGAAGTTGATGATGTGATGGAATACTGTTCATTAGATGAAATAAAAGATTTTCTAAAAGACGACCCTGAACTTACTGATGATGAACGATTCGAATTATATTATGATGAGAGAGAAAAAAGAAGAGAAAAGAAATCAGGCTTATCGTATGAACAATTGTTAAAGAAGTCAGGCGTATCACCACCATCAACTAAGGAATAGTTTTTCTTCTTCGTCTCTGATGTATTTCCCAATACCCTGATTTAAATAACCTTTATCTATAGCATCTTTTGATGTAACGGATAATTTCCAATTCCATAATTTACTAACATAATTACTTGAATTTATCTTACCCCAATTTTTAATTTGAGATGTAGTGAGTTTACTATTGGATTGTAATTTTTTAAATGATGGTAAGTCTTGAATCACTTCAGCTGGTCTTGACATATGAATCAATAACCATATATCATTAACCTCTACATTAGTATACTTTAAACTATTCAGTTTAGATTTAACTTTATCCTTATCATTTGTTTGTAACATATATGCTATCTGTAATTTATAATCATTGGTATTTACTTTTCTATGTAGAACACTTAGTCCAGGAAAGATTTGTTTAAACATTCCTAATGTTCTTAACATTTTAAAATAGTTGGGAACATTTTTAGCTTTGGTGACACCCTTGATAAATTCATCTCTTATTCGTTCCGCACTTACTCCTGATATGTCGGAGTTCTTTTTAAGTGCACTCCAAGTATCTTTAGTCATCTTACCACCAACACTACCAGCGAACCTAACGGCCCTTAACTTACGAAGTGGGTCTTCATCAAATCTATCTTCTGCTTTACCAACAGTTCTGATTTTCTTTTTCTTTAAGTCTGCTATCCCACCAACTAAATCTACAATTTGTTTCTTACCTATATCATAGAACAGAGCATTGATGGTTAAGTCTCTACGCTTAACATCACCCTTAATATCTGTGAAGTCAACACTATCAGGTCTTCTTCCCTTACCAATATCTTTTCTGAATGTAGCAATCTCGTGTCCTCCTATTATCACAACACCGAATTGTTTTCCAACCTCTACTGATTTGAATCCACCTTGTTTGGCTATGTCCAACACTTCATCAGGTTTAGCGTCTGTGGTTAAGTCAAAGTCTTTAGGTGACTTACCCAATATAGCATCACGAACAGCACCACCAACTACATAAAGTTGTTTACCATTCTTCTTAAATAATTTGTGGAGTTTCTTTATATCGGATGGGATGTTAAGTTTAAGTTTAGCTTCTGCTAATAATGTGTTTAGGTATATCATAACTTTGTTGTTCCTAAAAATTTTAACTTACTCATATTAAACCATACAGTTGATTCCACATCCCACTCGTGTACACCTGGAATGAAATCACGAGAACCTTTAAATGTTAATCTGAACCCATCATATTTTTTAGATAATGCATGCCAATTTAAATAATACTTACCACCACTACATCCCATTTCTTCATAATGTGATGCATCATATTTCTTTAATAACTTTTCGTAATCTTTATTGTTATTAACTATAGCGAGTTTAGGATTACCTACCACTTCAAATACAGCTCCCATACCACTTCTCCAATGAGGCATTTTCATTTTCTTCCATTGTTCCCAATCAGAACTCTTAATCTTTTCTCTATAACCAGATGTCCAAAATCCACCTTGTGGTTTATTCTGACAAGCCATTTGATTTCCAATTCTTAATTTACCTGTTGGGATTTTACTTGGGTTGAATTTCATATTATCTTTACCACCTGTTCCAGGTGTGAATATCTGAAGTCTGTGTACTTTAGCTTCGTTTAATAAGTCTTTTAATTTAATCATCTACTTTGTCCCAACCTCGTCAATTGTCTTTGAAGTTCTTTTCTATCTCTTGATGATGTAGTTGGATTGTTTAATATAAGTTGTGCTAAAGTTACAACATCTAATACATTAACTGCTCCATCACCATTCATATCTGCTTGTGGATATAGTTGAGCTATTTCTTCACCTGGTATTTCAGTTAGAATCCAATTAACTATAGTAACTATATCTAAAACATTAATATCTCCATCTACATTTGTATCACCTGGTAAAATTGTTGTTTCTTCTGATTCAAAATGTAAACTCCCACCATCGTCTAAAGTTGAAATTTGCTGGCCAGCAGTCAATGGCTGTAGTATACCTGAATTAAAAACTCTATCATAAGATTCATCAGTTAAATAATGATATGTTCCCGTACTTGCTTTATATAAAATTAAATCATCTATATAATCACCAACATTTGGATAATCTGGTAAAGTTAATTGTCCTTGTGTGTGTTGTATTGGAATCATTATACCTGGAATAGACCCGAAATTCGTAGTACCAATATTATTTATAAAATCAAAACCAACTATTGTACCTCGAAACATTACAGCTATAGCATCAGCATTTCCTGTTGGGTCATTCCAATCATTCATAGCATAATTTGGCCAAAAAGGGATACCTGATGATTGGATACCAGTAACATCAGTAAAATTAAAACTACAATTTTCAAAAGTACCTAAAGATACATCTTCATCACCACACCTTAATGGATTTGTAGAGGGTGTACCATCTATGAATATGTTATCAGAATAAATATCTGAACTATTATAGAACACAAAAAAATTTTGAGGATATGCATCGTAATCCTTTGAATAACACCAATCTGCTTGTGGATATACATAATCGTTTCCATCTTCAGGACCACCAGTTCCATTCTGACCGTAACAAGATGTTTCAAATTCTTCTCGTGTGTTCATTGTTGAGAATGGTGATGGTGTATTAGTTGGTGTATCAAAACTTGGAAGTCTAATTATTGTACCATCTGGTAAAGTTATTAATCTTGAAGATCTATTTGTCACTCTTCTACGATTATTGATTCTAACAATTTTTTGTCCTGGTATATTAAATTTTCGTTTAGCCATAATTTAATGCCTTTTAGTTTAATTATATCTATAAATATAAAGATGTTACAAATTGTTACAATTTATATATTGATAAGATTGTAGAATTGTTGTATATTATAGTATGATAAAAAAGGATGATATGAATAAAATAGTAATTTTTGATTTAGATGGGACACTTGCTCTCATTGATAAACGAAGAGATATATCTACAAAAGATAATGGAAAATTTGATTGGGGTAAATTCTTCGACCCTACTAACATTGATTTAGATAACCCAAATACACCTGTTATTCAGATGACTAAATTACTTTCAAGTCAATACAGAATTTGGATTCTATCAGGTCGTTCTGATGTTACTCATCAAGCTACAGTTAATTGGTTGGCTAAACACGATGTCACTTATGACCATCTTGTAATGAGACCTCAAAACTATTTATACTTACCAGATAATGATTTAAAACAAATGTGGTTAGATTCAATTGGTAAAGAAAATGTTGCTATGGTATTTGATGACAGACAGCAAGTTGTTGATATGTGGAGGGATAATGGTCTTACTACATTTCAAGTTGCAGATGGAAATTTTTAAATGAATACAATAATTTTAAAAGATGGTACAAAAGAACACACATTAGATAAATGGATTGGTATACAGAAACCAGGTGAACCTATGACTAAAACCAAATGGCGTAGAACTGATATGGAATACCATAATATAAATGGATACACACAAATGAGTAATAGTATAGGTAATTTTACTTGTACTTGTAAGGGTTATATATTCAGAAAAAATTGTAAACATATCAAGGGGTTGCGTCCTTGATAAAGAATGGGAACTCACAACGGACAAGGC
>Ga0208134_1001063_pt1 | contig 16608 bp, 16 predicted proteins | sample VirMetDEL_Mar_31_FD_184515 | JGI IMG/M metagenome (GOLD analysis project Ga0208134, IMG submission 184515) | Aqueous microbial communities from the Delaware River and Bay under freshwater to marine salinity gradient to study organic matter... | ecosystem: Environmental > Aquatic > Marine >... | reverse complement strand
CGCAAGGCACAACAGCAGACTCCTCGCTACAGCCAGCAGCCATCAACACCACGGTTCAGGGATATTCAGCTAACCTAGCAAATTGGTCTGGCATTGATGTTGCAATCTTTGACGATGTTGTGTTTAGCAAAACAGCAGCAGAGCCAACGGGCAGCGACCAAGTATTCAACGTGGTCAGCCTTACTCAAGCGGAGTATGACGCTGGCGCACCAGTCGCTACTACATTCTACATCATCAACGGATAACGTATGGCTTTATCACTCGGCAGTTCAATAGCGGACAAGATTTACCTCGGGGCAACTGAGGTCGCACTTGCATATTTAGGCACGACACAGGTATATTCTGCTGGCGGAGCATTTTCGGCAGAGGCTCAGAACTACTTTAACCGCTTGGACACTGCGGGTGATACGACATACACGGCTTACAAGCAGCCACTAGCTAACTACATTGATAGTCTGGTAACGCTTGGCGGAGCTTACTGGGATACAATGCTGTCTGCTGCATCCTTTGTGGGAGTAGGTATTGAAGGTGTAACTGTTCCTCTACGTGACGGTATGACGGTTCCGTCTAACGAAAACTTTGTTGTGGGTGATCTGGATCAGTTGACTGGTCTAAAGGGTGATGCATCCACGAAATTAATTAATACAAATGTGGCTGGCGATTCCGTAAGCATTAATGATGTTTCTTTTTCGTGCTACACCACGGAACGTGGCACATCGGGTCGTCAGTATCTATCCTCATTTGACAAGCAGGTTATTCAAGCGGGTTTCACCGTTTCCCAGAGGTTTACACTTAAGGCTCAATCTGGCACGGCAGTAAATATTGACAGCACTACTGACTCTGTTGGATTTATCGGGCTTTCACGAGACAACTCGGCTGATTTTGACTGCTATGTTATGGATCGTGAAGTAACGCAGGTTGAAGCATCTTCGGATACGGGAACGACAAATTTTTCACTGTTTGCGTTTAGACCATTAGCTCCCATTGGACATAATGATTGCCGAATATCTACTTACCACGTCGGCCCTGCACTAAATTTAGCAACACTGCGAGGTCTGCAAGCAACATTACTAGCTGAGATAGCGGGCATAGGCTTCTCAACAGAAGCAGCTAACTACTTTAGCCGACTGGTAAATGCTGGTGACTCAACATTCTTAGCATACCGCCAGCCTCTAGCTAACTACATTGATAGTCTAGTAACGCTGGGCGGAGCCTACTGGGACGACATGAAGTCCGCTGCATCCTTTGTGGGTGTAGGTATACAGGGTGTCACAGTTCCTTTACGTGACGGTATGACAGTACCTACCCAGAACAACTTTGTTGACGCTGACTTAGATCAGTTGACTGGTCTAAAGGGTAATGGCTCTACTAAGGATATTGCGACAGGCATTACGACTGACGATGCGGGAACACTTGATGACGTTTCGATTAGCATGTATCTAACAGAACAGAGCGCAACTCCAGCAACCAGAGCGTTTATTGGCGCACAAGGATTGGTCATAAGAGAAACCGCCATCATAAACGAGGTAAACACTAAAAGCAGGAATTTTACCAACCAAACAACGGCAGCGACCTCAATCCTTGGCTTTATTGGTCACTCACGATCCGCCAATAATTCTTATACGCTAAGACTTGACGGAAGTTCTACGGCACTTGGCGTTTTTTCAACAACTGTTCCTCCGACTCAAATGGGTTTATTCCGAGAGAGCACAACGGGCACACGAACCGACGCTCGACTAGCAACCTACCACGCTGGCCCTGCACTTGACCTCGCTACCTTAGAAGGCTTGCAAGACACCCTCATCTCGGAAATCGCAGCAATATAATGACACCATCAGAATACATCGCAACTAACCCTACAGCAGCAGAGGCGGCAGAAAGCTTCCTCTTGTTCTCGAAAGATCTACGCGACTCAATGCTTGCCAAGCAGGGCACGATTGTCACTAGAAACTTCATCAGCCCCGTATTGTTGACGGACGGACGTTACGGTGCTTGCTGTGACCTACTGACAGAGGTTGGCGACGGTGGTATCTACAAAGAGATTTACGACCTACTCGACAAGGACGTGCTGGAGACGGCACTGGTCGTCGGTAAGGCAGAGTTCCTCGCGTTAATCCCACCAACAGAAGAAGTTTAATCTATGCCACAAAACACCACATCAATCGAGTCAGTATGGGCAGCAAAGGGAAACCAGCCAGACAACGCTATTGTAGCAACCGCTGACGGGAAATACCCTGCGCTTGACGGCAGCCTGATTACTAATATCAGTGGTGGCGGTAGTGGTGATCTATTAGCAGCAAACAATCTGTCTGAGCTTACAGCTACGGCATCGGTTGCTCGGACTAACCTAGAGCTTGGTGCTGCTGATACCGTGGAGTTCGGAGGTTTTATCCCGCCATCTGGAACAACTGCCGAGATTGATACGGTTACCACGGCTACTGTCGGTCAAGTAATGATCGACACTGACCGCAATCGTTCGGTGCGCTTTACTGGTGCGGCTACATACGATATAATCGGATACACTTCATCCAACACGTATTATGTAGATCCAGAGAGCGGAGACAATGCAACTGGAGCTGTTGGCGGTCTGCCGTTTTTGACAATTAACGGTGCATTGACCCAAGCAGTAGCAGACGGGGCTAGCCCAATCATTGTTCAATGCCTGTCTGGCTTCTACTCAGAGGTGGATGCTTTAAATAACATTTCTACATTCGCATCAGTGTCGATTAAGTTCGACGCTGGTTCCGTATATTTCAATGGGTCAATGACTGGCCCCTTGTTTGATACAACCACCGCAACATTAAGTAACTTAAACTACATCGGCGGGAAACTGACGTGGAACGCTGGCGCTTACGGGTTCTTCAAAGGAGCCGCTTCCGCTAGCCTTACAATCCTAGAGATAGGAACAGTGCCAGACGCACCAGACGTAGGGCCTATGTTTGAGGTGACTGGTGGCCGAGCTGATGTTTTAGTCAGCGGACTTGCTGATTACGGTTCATCGGCCCAACCCGTTGTTGTAGCATCTGGAGATGCAAAAGTAACCTGCGTTGGGTTAAATGCTTTTTATAAAATCCCCGCCTTCACCCCCGTCCTTCCACTAACAAAGTTATCTGGGACGGCAACCCTAAAGCTGACCAATGCTAGTGTTGAAAATGCAGGGCTATGTGAGATCACAAGCGACACCGCCTGTAAGCTAATTATCAGGGACTGCAACTGCTCGGAGGGCCTAATCGCAGGAACTGCATTAACCGTCAAAGCACCCGCAGCAAGCACAAACCCAAAGGCATTCGCACTTGGAGTTAATGCAGTTCCTGCGGCAGCAACAAACATTACGGTGGACGTAACGTTTGGACAGTTCGTCGTAAATGCATCTGCTAAAGAATTATTCTAATGACTACACTTGGAACAGTGTCGATTAACGAGGGTAAAGTCCTCCGTCTCTGGTTTGAAATAGACCAGTTTCGCGAACCTACATCAATCTCTCCAGATACAAACGTCCCATACACTGAGGACGACAAGGAAGGAACTCGTTATACTACAGCCAACACTGGCGAGCAAGTCACCCTAACCCCCAACGTAATCTACGCTCTCAATGACACTGAAATCTCGTTTGCCTACTCGTCGGACAACCCTACCGAGATTAATATCAATGCAGCAGGTCAGGTTGCTTTTTTAGTTCCGACCGAGCAGACATCAAGTGCCACCATTACTATCGTTGGCACAAACGGTGCGGCGACTACTACCCGCACGGTTCTTATCACGCTGACAGTATCGGGTGCATCTGTGATTGATGTTATCGAAGGTGGCGTAGCAGGTAGCGCACGCAAGGCACTGTCCGACCCAATTGACAACGCTTTGGCTGGAGCAAACCCAGCAACACAGCAAAATCTCTACACGTCGCAAGATCACGTTACCCCAGCCTACGTCCGCAACTCCAACTTCTTTTTACAGGGGACACACGCAGAGGCTTTAACCTGTGCTTCGCCGTGGAACTCTAGGCAGGGACAGAGACGTGCTGGTACAGCGATCACACCTCGTCACGCTATGCTGGCAGCTCACTACCCATTGCTTGCTGGGGATTCCCTGCGCTTCATTGCATCCGACAACACGATCATTACAAGAACGGTCGTGCAATCACAGCGCATTTACTACAACGGTCTCGGCACAGATGGTCAGATGATCCTTTTGGACTCAGACCTGCCAGCTTCAATTACACCGTGTAAGCTATTTCCTGACGGCTACGAGACATATTTGCCTGCTGGGGCTACAACCGATGCGGCGTTTCGCATTCCGATATTAACCACAGACTTCGAGGAAAAGGGGGTAATGTATGATCTACTGAGGGTAACCGACTCCGCCATACCTTCAGTTACTCTGGCAAATCCCGAACTTCCCGACCGAGCGGCTTTTTATGAGAGAATTCAAACTGGTGACTCTGGCAACCCACAATTTGCTGCTATTGGCACAGAGTTGTGGATTATGTCGTGCTGGTTTGGCAGTGGCCCGTTCTACGGCGGTCTAGTCTCGGAACTTAACGCAATGATCACCACACTCGACACACTTCAAGGCGACATCACTGGACACACCGTCACAGTTGGCGACCTTTCGTCATACACAGTATATTAAAACACAATGGATTTAGGCATACACCACATAGCGGAGACGCTCTCCCTTATAATGACCATACCGACAGTTCTTCTGGCGGCAGCAGTGGTGTATCTGTGGCTACCCGCTGCACGCGCTGCACTTAAAGAAGATAGCCGAGACGCTCACCAATGGTTCATCCTCGGTGTCGTAGGTGGATTCCTTGGGTCTGCAATAGATAACTCATACTGGTTCCTTCCGTGGACGGCTTCCTTCATGGGGGAGTCTGCGATATTCCACCAACTGACCGAGATTGGCGTATACTTCAACGTGTTCTTCAGGCAGGGACTCGGCATATTTGCTGCGTTTTGCCACATAAAGGCGGCTGAGATGTCGTCACTAAAGAACGTCAAGCTCATTAACAGGTTGCTGGTTGCTTCATACTTTATCGGCATCAGTTACGTACTTATCATCAGCATGGCTAGTCTGTAGTGCGATGGATCCAGCGACATTCATTAACCTGATAGTAGGTGCGGCAGCAGCAATGACTACCGCGATTGCCTTCCTGTTTAGGACGGTAATGTCGCTCAACAAGGATCACGCCAAAATGTCCTCTGACCTTGGCGAGCTGAAGGGCAGGCAGAAGGGTATCGAAGAACTCTCAAACAAAGTCTTAGACGTAGTACACAGGAACACAAATCAATGAAAAAGCTAATACTCGCATCAACACTAATCCTATCTGGTTGCGCCTACAAGGGCGACGTATATCTTTATTCACCCTCTGGTGCTGGCAATGCCATCGAAAAGTCGGTTGACGCAGACCTAGACGTCCCCCTGTTGCCATGAAACTACTGCTCATCCTGACACTACTCCTAGCTGGATGCACCACGGAGAAACCAATCGGCAAGAAGCTAGGCACATTGACGATGTATCGCACCGAAGACGGCAGTATTACGATAGTCAATGACCAAGACGGGAACAGCATGATGTTCGACTTTCGCCTACAGCGCGTATTAACCCTACCTAAAACCAAGTGAAGATAATCGTAGTCATCAGCGGATTTACCCAAAAGAACCACCAAAACACTGGTTCCAAGCAATTGTGGCGCGAGCTTCGGTTACTTGATGACATCTGCGAGGGCGAACACGCCATGGTTCAGTTGAAGGAGTGGAACTCGGACTGGAAAAAGTACGCCAAATACATCAACAGCCTTAAGCCCACAGAAGTCCTTATATGCTGTTACAGTTGGGGAGGCGGGTATGGTATGCCCCAGCTATCGAAACGCCTTGAGTGCGACGTGAGCGTGGTTGCTTGCGATCCTGTGTACCATAGTCCGACAATACTCGGCAGGTGGTGGGCATTGTTCGACAGAAAGATCAAACTTGACAAGAATGTTAAAGTAGTGGGATGGGTGTCCCAGCGAGGAGATCATTTAGACGGAGACAAGCTGGTTGGCGGTAAATCAATCTGCAGAGAGCGAACATACGACTACGATCATACAGAGATAGACAATTCACCAGAGTATCACAAAGCAGCGGTTTTAGCTGCTAAAACATATTTACAAACTTAATAATGGCTACTACTACAATTACAGGGACAATTAACGGGGTAAACAACACAGCCCTCGCAAACAAGTGGATCACCCTCCGCCTAGTTCAGCTCGGCACAGACTCTGGAGCAACGGCAACAGTAGCACAGAGCGTTGACTCGGTTCAGACGGATGCCAATGGCGACTTCTCGATTGACGTATGGAACAACGGCGACAGCGGCAAGCCAAGTGTCCTTGAGATTACAATTGATGGCTCAAAAGCTGAGTCCGTCATTATCCCCACTGCCACAGCAACCATTGAGCTTTGGGATCTAATTGAAAACTATCAAGCCGACGGAAGCACGAGCGAGCAAGTACCAGTAGTATCTGAGTTATTCCTTCGTAAGTCTACCAACTTGAGTGATCTAGGTGACGCGCCTACAGCACGAACAAACCTTGGGGTTGCCATTGGAACAGACGTCCAAGCCCACAGCGCGGTATTAGATGCAACTGACGCAAGCTTTACAACAGCCAAAGACGCTGCAATATCAACAAATACGGCAAACATTGCCTCTAACGACACGGACATAGGAACCCTTACTGGGTCGGTAGTCCAGAATCAGACAGACATTGCTACTAATGTAACTAACATTGATTTAAAAGCTCCAATCGCTAGTCCAACATTTACTGGCACTGTCAGCACATCTGCAACTGGAATTGATTTTAATGCTGGAAACATCGGCGGGGAGTTAAGTTGGAACGATACGGAGAAAACATTAGACTTGGTTACTGGCTCTGACAGCGTAACACTGCAACTTGGGCAAGAGGTTGTAATGTACGCAAGGAACACTACTGGATCGTCAATATCTGACGGAGAAGTTGTCATGGTCAATGGCTCGCAGGGCAATAAGCCCACCATTGCCTTGGCCCAGGCTGACTTAGTAGCCAACGCAAGGAAGACAATTGGTGTCGCAACTCAAGTTATTCCCAATAACAGCAATGGTTTCATTACACTAATAGGCAAGGTTCGTGACTTAGTTCTGGATGACGGCACATACACTGAAGGTGATGTGGTTTATTTGAGCAGCACAGTAGCTGGTGGAATTACTTTAACTGAACCAGATATTGGCGTTGAGATTGGACATGTCCTTGCAACCAGCAGTGGCGGCAACACAAATGGAGTTCTTAATGTACATATTAACAACGGGTCAGCTATACACGAGCTAGAGCAAGTTGTTGATGCCAACACGGCTGCCATTGCCCTGAACACCGCCAAGGTCACAAATGCCACTCACACGGGTGATGTTACTGGCGACACCGTACTAACCATTGCTACAGATGCGGTAGACATTCCAATGCTTTCAGCGAGTGGAACACCCGACGCAACCAGATTTCTTCGCGGAGACAACACGTGGTCGGTTCCAGCAAGCGGTAATGCTGCTGTCGAATATCCATATACCACAGACTTTCAAAGCGGTGTATCTCAGACCAGGGATTTAAGTGGTACTCTTTCTGGTGTATCTGGGGGATATCAGGGAAATACCAACCTTACATCACTCTACATCGGAAGTAAGATCACGGAGGTTGGCGGTGATAGTGTGTCGAGTTGCGCAAATCTACTTGATGTTACAATTACAAATAGTGTAACTGTTATTGGAGATAGCTCATTTTTGGGTTGCACTGGACTAACAAGCATCATCATCCCCGACAGCGTTCTTGATATTCAGGGTTCCGCATTTGCAGGTTGCACTGGATTGACCAGCGTTACTATTGGTGAAAACGTTTCCCAAATTAGATATGGAGCATTTAACGGCTGCAACAATGTTGGTTTTACCGAAATTGTCATTCCAAATAGCGTCAATACCTTAGAAAATTTTGTCTTTGAAAGTTGTACAGCACTAACAAGTGTCACCCTCCCAGATAATCCCAGCTTTACCCTGCTTGACGCACAGACATTTTTGGGTTGCACTGGACTAGCATCTATTATTATACCCGAAAGTGTTGCCACTATTGGCGCTGGGGCACTCAAAAACTGCACGGCCCTTAGCTCCATTTCCTGCCTAAACACAGTTGCGCCAACTCTTGTTGGTAGTGATGTTTTTCTCAACGTATTGGCTACAACAATTGATGTCCCGATTGGGGCAGCTGGTTATGGTGTTACATACGGCGGTCTTACTGTTAATTACGTTTTATAATATAATATGTCAAATCAAGGTACAATCAGACTAAAGGTCACTAACGGCGCACCTGCAATTGAAAAGTTGTGGAATGGTCGCTTCAAGCTAGAGTTCTTCTGCGACAACAACAGCCCTAAGGAGGATTGGTATCATGAAAATGTATCTGCTCTGCTGCCAGAATACGGCATCTTACAGACAACGAACTTTGGCTCTGGCGTAAGCGAGGACTGGGAAGCAATTCCAGATTCCGTCTACCCAGATATGCGCTTGGTTTTGTCCGAGTACCCATACAATGTCCGAGCTGGCAAGCACTACGTTAAGCTCACCTACGAGACGCTCACAGCCGCTTGGGTTGCAGAGAAGGACGAGGATACCGATTACGAGCTAAACGGCTTGAAGAGGGTCTCACGCACCTTCGTTGCCCTCCCAGGAACCACATACGATAAGGTTGTTGGCACTAGCACAATTGACAGCAATGGCACTACCCTTTACCTCGGCAGCTTCAAGATCGAGAAGACGGATGCAAAGTGGTCGCTAACTGAAGTATGGCTTGAGGCGGGAACACTCTCCGAGACGCTGGACAGTGTTGGCTCACAGAAGGCTAAGGTCATTGAGACAATTGGCACTGACCCTATTGCGCCCAGTGGATACTCGCTGGCTAGTCAGCAGGAGAGCAACTTCAAGGGATTCCATACCAATCGGTTCACCTTCCTTAAACCAAGCGTTCTTTCAAGGAACATTCAGACAAAAAACAATGGCAAGTTAATCATTGAAACGGTAGAATCTTTCAGTGAAGTACCTACGGCAGAAACCCCTGGCGCAATTCAGATTGGAAATGACATCAGTAATGTCGAGGGCATTCCCACAAGAAGATATACTTTCGCCAAGGGCGATGGCCAAATATTTATCTCTCAAAGTGCGGGACCAAACAACATTCCAGGAACTACCCGAAGAACTATTAGGGCTTTTGGGGCAGCACTTAAGCCAGACGGCGTTTTAATCGACAGTCAAGACATTGTCAGGGACGGATACATTGAATACATCAGGACTACGCTTGATGGTACGATTGAGGGAGTTAAAACCGTCTATGCAGACGTAGCTACAGTTGAGGTTCCAGGAACTGTAGCCTGCACAACTCAAGTTGTATCAGAAGGAAGTGTTAGTGGTACAATTGCAATCACTAATTCAACTCCACGTCGGCAAAAGCAAGTAGAGACTCAAGTTACTGTAGAAATTACAACGACACCACCTACTACAGCTGATCGAGCATATGATCTTGGTGCAATATCTTGTTCGGTAACATCTGTTCAAACAAAACTTCAATCTGGCGATGGGTCCGTTGCTACGGCAATTGACGGAGGCACAACAATATCTAGCGTTGGCTTTCAAAAAAGCTTTGCTTCAAGCGCAAGCATTCAGCATTATGTTGGAAGTTATTTAACATCATCTTCTTCTAGCGGTAGCGTTTCCTATCAATCCAGCGAGCAACCTTACTTGTCCGCACCAAATGCCATTAGCGTGCAAACGGCATTCTCATCGGCATCATCGAGTTGCACGGGTACTGGTGCTACAGCAGCAACTGGTTACTCTGAAGTTGGCGTAATATCTCGCACAGTCAACGTAGTTCTAACTGCATTGGATGGCACTACTTATTATCAGGTTGTAACGGAGGAAACACTATAATGGCTGAACCAACCCAAACTCAAAAAGATACAGCAGCAGCAGCCTCTAGGCTAAACACTGACAATCGCGCCCAATCAACAAATGATGCCACACAGAGAGATACGCAAAGAGCGCAGGACAGGACGCAGGGCGGAACTGGTGCTGACAAGTTAAACAAAAGAATATTGTCCCAAACTGAACAGCCGCAACAGCAAACTTTATACACGGAACTGAATACGGATGCTGGCATAAATGCCCCAGCCCTACCGTCATTTAATGCTATTATCTGTATAAACGGTGAGCCCTGGAATGCGCAAATCACTGGTTCAATAACTGGGCGAGTACAATAATGCCAACTGCAACTCCATTTAGCGCATTTGGTAAGGGTAACGGGCTCGCAAGATGCCCACAAAAAACAAATGTTTCATTTTATGATTATTGGACAACATTTAGCGGTGTCAATAAAAACAATCCGACACCAACCCCAGAACTCATTAATGAATCCTTGATATTTGCAGCAAAATTATTTTGGAACACACATAAATTATATTGCACCGCAAGAACTGTAATTGATGATTCCACAGTATCAGTTAGTGAGGTTACTCTTGAAGATGGTGATGGCAATTCAGTGGAGCCAATAGATCGATTGTGTGGTTTTTCAGGTTTTAAAAACGAAGCAGATTCTTTTAGCCGCGCAAGTCTTTCCGTCAACTTGATTGCAATGTTTAATGGTGCAACTGACGATGCAAGCAACTTTGTTGGGTACGGATCTGGTTTTGTGGAAACTAGATTTGTTACGTCGGGACCTATATCGGCCAAATCTGGAGGTAACTCTCAACTAAACGCTGAAGTAGCTATTGGTGGCTATGGTTATACACCAGACAATACCGATAACGATGTGTTTGACGCTGGATATGTAACATTTGAAGGAGCACAATGGTTTGCTTACGCAGAAGCTAAAAATAGGCCAGAAGTACAAGCATCGGGTACAGTTAATTTAAATTCATTGTACGCAAACTGCGTAAATAGCAATTTTCCTGGCAGTGCCACCTCGAAAATTAATTCCCTGGACTTCTACACTTACTAACTTGACACATAGGCTAAACTAAAAACAGAAAACATATTATGGCAGAACAATCAGCATTTTTAACAGCATACGACGAGATGCAAAAGAAGAAACGTGAGCAGGAAGGCTTTAGCGCACCAGCACCAATGGAATCCGTCGTGGACACGGTTGGTCAAGCACCAGCAGTGCAAAGCCCGTTCTCGCAAGCAGCAGCGCCTAACCCAATGGAGGCAGCGGTTGATCCAATGGCACAGACAGACGTGTTAGCGGCAGCACCTGCCGTTCAAGCGCCACCAAGCCTAGTTACGGACAACCCCTTTGCGCCATCCGTAGGAGTCAGTGAGCCGACCGTACCGCAGGATGTGCAGGACGCAACGGAACGCGCTAGGATTGAAGATCGACTCGCACGTACAAATGCTGACATCGTTGCATCTGGTGAAACTGTAGGTGGAGCCCCTCAAGAGGGATTTGTGTCAAGGCTCGCTGGAAGGCTCGGTGAACAGTTTACCCAGCCAGCGCCATATACACCGCTACCTGGGGGTGCTGAGTCGGAAACAGCATTTGGCGCAACGCCAACGCAACCAACTTTATTTCGAGAAGGTCTATCAGCAATAAGCGAACTTAACAAAACGCCACTCACTAGACCTGATTCCTATAGATCTAAAGCACCAGAAGCAACACCAGCAGTTGAAATGGCAACACCAGAGTCAATAGCCAACCTCTCGGTCAACGGGACAGACATTGTAACACCAAAGGCTATTACCGAGGCGGGTCAAGTAGCGCCAGCGGCCGTAGAACCACAAACACAGCTTCCCAGTGCTATCCAGAGTGCTAGTGGTCAAGACTTGATTGGATTTAAGCCAAAGTATGAAGGTCAGTCGCTAGCAGATTACATGGCGGGTCGTGATGACCCTTCAGCGGCCTCCGTTCAAGTCCAAGACCCACAGGGTAGGTTCCGCCGTCAAGCCGCTTCAGTGGCAGGTGAGACACCAGAGCAGAATCAAGCTCGCACAGATGCTTTATTTCCAGAGCAAGCTGACTTTCAGCAAGCATCAGCAGACCGCGAAGCACGTCAAGCAGCTCGACCAGACTTTGGCGAGGCTCAAGAACGTGCAGCAGGTACAGTGACTGATGCGGAGCGACGCGGAAACGGCGCACCAACCTCACTGTTTAAGGCTGAGGCCGAAGCTGCTGGACTTTCTGGTCGCGCAAAGTCAGACTTTATATCAGAAAAAACCAGACTATGGAGCGAAACAAAGGAAGATCGTGAGATTGAAAGAGCCTCAGGTCAAGCGGCGGGCGAAAGAGCAAACATTGAAACGCAACTAAAGATAAAAGATTGGGAGAAAACAAACGCTGACGAAAGAACAGAAAGGGTAGACGAGATGAATACCGAAATAAGCGCCCTTACGTCAATCATCGGGCAAGCTGAGAATATTAGCGGTGTAGCGCAGGAAGCTGGTAGGCAAGTGGGAGCTGGAACTACGGGCTTCTTTTCGCCACTTAAATGGATTGGTGGCACAACTGCTGCGGATTTAGCGGGCAACCTTGAAACCATAAAGTCTGATGCTTTTGTCTCAAATATCACAGAGATGCGCCAAAACTCACCTACTGGTGGGGCTGTGGGCAATGTCTCCGACAAGGATTTGGAAATGCTGCAATCACTCCAGACTAGTTTTAGGCAGAATCTAAAGCCAACTACACTTAGGGCTAATCTAAAGAAATACCAGAAGATTCGGGCAAAGGTGGTAGCTGACGCAAAGAGGGGGTTTGTCCTTAAATACGGACAAGAAAACTTAAATAAATACTTCGGAGACCAGCAACAAGCCGCTGGTAAAGGGTCTAGCGCCATTCCAAATGATCGAAATGTAACAACTAGCAACAACGAATTGTACGAAAAACACAGTCAATAATTATGCCAACATTAGAACAAATGCAAAACGCCCTAGCATCAGCAGATGCCTCTGGTGACAATGAAGACGCAAAGTTAATTGCCGCAGATATACGCGCCCATCCAACCTTCCAGCAAAACGCAAAGGAGGCTTTGGATTCTGGTGACTATAGGTACGGGGCTGACGGCATGACGGAACTCGGGAAAGACGAACAACGTGCCAACATGAGCAAGCAAATGGCTCGGTCAATGGGACTGAAGGATTCTGAGGTTGACGTAACCCAAGGCATGGGAACTTACGGACGCTTCAAGCTCTCCTTCCAACCCACGGAGAAAGACAAGGTGAAGCACCTAGAGGACACTTACGGACGTGAGAACATCCGAGCCACCGAGGTTGGAGGTAAAATGAAGCTCCTCTATCGTGACGAGCAGGAGACTGGAGGACAGTTTCGGGCAGTCGATGAGGAGGGTGTGTCACTAGCCGACTTCTTTGGTGACACCGCTGGAACTGCACTGCCAATCGCTGGTGCTGTTGGCGCGGCTGTAGCAACAGGCGGTGCTTCAATACCACTCATGGCTGGTGCTGCGGCACTTGGTGGTCTTACTGCTGGCGTGGGTCAAGATACGGCGGTTCGTGCTGCATCTGGCGAGGATCTACAGCTCGGAGAGAGTTTCAAGCGTCGCGGAATTGAGGCTGCCATAGGTGTGCCAATCGACCTAGTAACTGGTGTCGGTGGCAAGTTGCTTACTCGTTCGCTGAGTAAGCGAGCTGTCGATAAGACCACAGGGTCGGTATTAAAGGCCATTGACGACGTAAACCTGAATTATGGTGACGGCGGTCGGATCGAGGCAACAACCGCAATGGAAATCGGGGAAGATGCTGCTAAGAAAGAATCAACCCGTGCTGGGTTTGGCGGAGCGCCACACAAGCAACTTGAGAATATCCGTATTCGCAGTGGACAAATCCGCGATGTCATGCGCGGCAAGCAAGCACCGAAGGACATTGAGAGCGCGTTCAAGGGTTACGTCGATGACGTGAACGAACAGCTTAACGTAATGCGCACATCAAAGGACAAGGCAGTTGTCGAGATGGCGGATATTATTGATAAGAAGATCGCCAACAATGCTGGGCGATTGAAGCCAAAGACAGCAGCACTACAGTCCCAGCGCGGAAATGACATCCAAGGAGCAATCCAAGATGCCGTTGCACGTAGGGGCAAGGACGGCAAGGTTGCTGGTGGTGTTGAGTTTGAACGCGGCAAGCTGTATGACGCTGCCTACGGAGCCACTGAGGGCGCTCAAGTGTCATTGCCGTCGCTTGAAGCCACCATCCAGTCCTCGCTCAAGGACATGAACCTACCTACCGACATGGCTGGCGATGTAATTGAACTGCTGGGCGAGCGAGTTGGAAAGAACTCGGCTCAAGTTGTCGATGACCTCACTAGAATGCACGGCAAGGGATCAGCGCTTACAGTCCAGCAAGTAGACGACTATTTGCAGCAAATCGCCAAGGACGCAAAGCTCAATAAAACTGGAAACCTGACAGTAACTGAGCGTCATGCTCGGACGCTACATGAAAACGTTAAGGCACTGCGGAATGAAGTGATTGACGAGCAAGCACCAGCGGCAAGACCACTATTCGAGTCGGCAGATACCCACTACCGAGAGAAGGTTCTTCCAGCCCGTGAGCTTGATGTTGACAAGATTCTCTCAAAGGAGGCATCTGGGGCATACACACATCAGGGCGAGCAGGTCATTGACGCGGCACTGAACAGCACTCGTGCGGTCAAACAGATATTGGAGGTAACTGGCAATGACAGCGCAGTGAGGAAGACTATGCGCGACGCTTACCTTGAGCGAATCTCAGCAAACCCACAGAACCTATCTTGGGATGACGACATTGTTACAGAGCTGTGGAGTTCTGGTAAGGTTAAATCTCTACGGAAGGCTCAAGCCATCTTGAAGGGTCGCAGTTCAGCCATGTCGGCAAAGACTGAAGCAGCTTTCAATAAAGCTATGGGCGCAATGGACGACACGTCTCGGAACAAGGCACTCGGGGAGTTGAGTAAGGCCAACAAGGCGGACGAGGAACTGGCGAAGTCTCTCAAGAAGAGGCTAGTTAGGGCTGTAAGGGAAGATAAGGTTGAGATTAACTCAAGGAACGCAGGTGAGTTTGTTGACACAATGACCAACTCATCGCCAGCCGAGATTAACGCCTTCTACAAGGCAGTTGAGAATGGTCGCGGTGGAGTTGAGGCAAAGGAGGCATTCCAACAAGCAGCATTTGACCGCCTACAGTCCGTCACCAAGGGCTCTTCTCCGCAACGTGCTGGAAAGCACTCAGAGTCACTCTGGACTCCAGAGCTAATGGAGGCGCAGTTAAAGGGCGCATCTGGAAAGCGCTGGGAGGCATTGCTTGGCAAGGATCAAGTCAAGGATCTTCTGGATCTAAACACCATCATCCGCTCGGCATCTGAGCCAAAGGTTGCTGCTGGAGAAATCGGCGCACGTACTGGTGGCTCAATCGGTCAAGGTGGATTCACTCCATACGTCTTGGTCAGTGGCAGTATCCCCAAGTGGGCTTGGCGCAAGGTTCTTAACGTCGCGTATGGCAGTAAGATGCTAAAGCCGTTTGTAAAAGCACTTGACCCAGAGAACGTCCAATTTGACGATGCTCTCTTCAAGAAGATCATGCCCGCGATGCTATCGACTCGCCGTGGAGCGCAAGCTTTAGGGGATGAGATGGATTCCGACCCAGAGTTTGAGGCATTCATGGAAAACCAAATGGCAGGAGGACAGCCCTCACAGGCCGCACAAGCCCCTCGGTAGTATTACTGGACACCTACCCCTCGCAAGTAATTCAAAGCCCGTGTAGGGCATCTCAGGCTCTTAAATGATGCCACTAGCAACGTATTCCTAGGTATGCAGACAGCAAAGCCCTTCCCGTTTTTAACAGGAAGGGCTTTTGCTTGCCTAAACACAAAAAAGCCAGCCTCCGAAGAGACTGGCTTTAACACAACACGTGGCAACCAAACCACTACTATGAATGAAATTTTAAAGGGAGTTGAGAATATCAGCGATAATATCGTCTAACTCTTCCTCGGATGGAATATGGGCAGCTACCGAATCTGGATGGAAGCCAACACCGACTAAAGCGGCTCGCACCATCTCAGTGGCTTGAGTGATATTAACGTCGCCCTCTGCGGACTCGATACTTACTTCGTAATCTGGATCTGTAATTGTAATTTTCATAATAATTTTGATTGATAATTTGTGCTACTGGTGGTAGTATATACTAGTTTTCGCCAACTGTCAAGGGGTTCTGACAGTTGGCGCTTCTTTTTATTCGACTACAGGAACATTGGCTCCATATAAGCGAGCTTGCTGCTGTAGACAACACCACAGCCGACGATCGGCTTGTTGCTGTAGACCTTGCCGTAGGCCATTGCTGGGTTGGTATGGTCAACACCGCAGCCAACTTGCATTCCGAAGATGCAGTCATTTTGATTGGCGTGGTATACGACACCAGCCTGTGCGTGGAGGTGACCTTGGACGACCGACTTGAACTCGGAAATGGCGTTCTTATGAGCTGCCATTGCTCCTCCTTTGCCCTTGTCTCCGTGGCGATAAACTACGTCGTCGATAACGAGGTCTGCGTAGCGCGGGTGAATAGTCCAGCCGTCGAGCCCCCAGAGTTCCC
>Ga0208134_1001062_pt1 | contig 16651 bp, 23 predicted proteins | sample VirMetDEL_Mar_31_FD_184515 | JGI IMG/M metagenome (GOLD analysis project Ga0208134, IMG submission 184515) | Aqueous microbial communities from the Delaware River and Bay under freshwater to marine salinity gradient to study organic matter... | ecosystem: Environmental > Aquatic > Marine >... | reverse complement strand
ACAGCCGAAAACTATTTTGGCTTTGGCGATCTTAGTAAGTTTGCTCAAACGTTTAATGCCGCTGTCAGTTACGCAGAAACAACAAATATTTTTATTAATAGTGCTGTAAACGCCAACACATACTTGGCCGACACATTTACCAGCATGAACAGTCTGACCACAGGTGGGTTAACAGACGTGAACTTGGCCACAAAAGCAATGGGCGATGATTTATCCAATGCAGGTTATTGGATTAATTTAGCAGACTTGGCAAATCTAGGAACTCCACTGGCATTGATACAACAAATATCGCAACGTGCTGGCACAATATCACCACTGATTGGCGCATTGGCTGACGCCGGAATAAATGAAAACATTATACTGAATCTCAGCGACACTGATTTGATTGTTACCGATGACGTTCAACGAGTCATGTACACTACACTGACCAAAATAACAGGCGGTGCATTGGAGCAACTATTACAGATATTAGACATATGGACACCAAATATTAATACGCTAGCGGATTTATTAAATCCTGCTGTGATGTTGCCCAACAGTTATGCATCATTGACTACTTCGACTGTTGATGGCTTACGAGGAATCTACATAACTGAAGCACCAGTTGCTCCGTTTAGAACACTCGATGAAGAAGCCGAGTCTCGCGTGGTTGCCCGCCCACTGGCATGTGCGATACGCCAAAACGAAACTGCAATAGTCAATACTAACACTGGCAGTGGGACATTTTACACAGTAAATTCAAATCTGGAACCAATTTTGCCACCGTTTGGTATAAGCCTTGACCGCTTGTCTATCATAACAGATCCGGGACTGGCATTGGCCAACAAAGCATTTGCTAATGCGTTGTTACAAATTACCAACGTCGGCAGAATGACATTGCCACAGTTAGCAGAGGCTTTTTTGACAGCCGCAACCAATAACGATCTTCCTGACATCAATGCACAGACTCAAGCAGTTCCGCAAACTGATTTAGATTATTATAGTAACACTATGGCCACTGGTACTGGTGACAACGGAACAATATTAATAACAGACATTCTTGGAACAGCGACCGGAATAAACATCACTGACAACTTGAGCAATTCTATTTCTGTAATAAACTCTTTGTACGATGCAGGCGAACTAGATGATTTGATTACCATATATGATGATATGCTAGGAAATGTAGCCGACGATACTGCTATGCTATCATTGATTGGCAATGCCCAGTCTGAAATTGCAAATGTTATTTCTTCTAACCCAACCGAAACAACAAACCTTAACACATACTTTTCGGCGATGAGCACACAAATTACCAACGAAACAACATTTCAAAACATATCCGGATTAAATATTGCTGGTACTACCAGTAGTCAAACATCAACTCAGAGTTTTGTGTTTTCTTTGCCCAGTTACGGGGTTGACACCAAAGTAGGTGGATCGGCTCAGTACCTGGAATCTGTTGCAGATATGTCAACAGCAGGCGGCCAAGCAATAGTTGCTGTGTTAAGAGAAGGTCGCAGCCGATTAGGGCTAAATGCCGCCGGGGTAGGAACAGCGTCGAACTCGGTCAGTGCTGACCCTGCTGAAATACCTCCGCAAGCCAATCTGATCCCATCAGTGGTAAGCGAAAGTTCTGCCAGAGCCAACATAGTTTACTAAACTGTTGCCAAAAAACAACAAAAATTGCCCCAAAATTAGGGGCTTTTTTGTGGCTAAAACGGTTGACCCATATTTGCCGATTTGCTATAATATACACATAGCAAAGCAAAACAGGAGTTGAAAATGTCCAAGTTAACTGAATACACAATTGAAATCTACAAAGCAGACAAGCGTATCAAACGTGATGAGCGCCACGGCAAGAACAAGGTAGGCTTGCGTTTTGTTGAAGTGTTGGACTATGCTCCCAGCACCAAAGATTCAATTGAACGCATTGCAGAAGACTTCCGCGAAGCAGGCTTTGTAGCCAACGTGTTTGAAACCTTTGTGACCAAACAGAACTTGATGGGTGGCACAGAGTTTCAAGAGCGTTACGATACGCCTCGTTACTGTTCGCCCAGTAGTGAAGCCTATTATTCCATGTAATACTCAAGTATTACAAACTTTTGGTTGACGAATATTCCCCAATTTGCTATAATATATACATAGCAAAGCAAAACAGGAGTTAAAGATGGCATACGTATCCCAGGAACTAAAAGCAAAGTTGGCACCCACTATCAAGGCAGTGCTGAAAAAGTACAAGGTAAAGGGTAGCATCAGTGTTCGCAATCACATGAGTTTGGTTGTGACTCTCAAAGAAGGTGCTGTCAACTTTGGCAAAGATTACGCTGATGTCAATACCTACCACATCGATGCTCACTATGCAGGTCGGGCACGTAGCCTCCTAAACGAACTCAAAGCGGCAATGGAAGGTCCAGAGTTCTTCTGTGAAGACGATATCCAATCAGACTACTTCCACCGTAGCCACTACATTGACATCAACATTGGCAAGTGGGACAAGCCCTACGTTTGTGTTGCTTAAGGAGACAAAAATGGGTCACAAAGTTATTGCAGACAAGAGCCAAATGGACATGATGCGTGTCAAGTACGGAGCCCGCAAAGGACTCGAAGGCCCTTTTAACTTCAGCGGTCGTGTGTTATACTATGACACCAAAGAAGGTCAATATTATGACCCAACCACAGACTTTTATGTTGAGCAGGACGAGATGGACATGATCCACGCTCGCTTGTTAGCAGTTCTTTCAGCTTGATATCAGGAGACCATTATGGACGTACAACAAATCAACAGCACAATTATTTCTGGACAACTTTCCAACAGTGATTTAGAAAGCATTGTGTCGGCAATCAAGTTTGCTCGTAGTCAACTTACTCGGCAAAAAGCCGGCACATTGGTAATTGGTACCCACGTCAAGTTTACTAGCAGTCGTGGCGGCGCCACAGTATACGGTGTTGTAGACAAAGTGAACCGCAAATACATTCATGTTCGCGAAATCAATACAGGTCGATTAACTGCTGGTGTTTGGCGTGTACCTGCCAACATGCTGGAAGCCGCATAAGCTAATGCGCCTGGACTTGCACGGCGTCAAACACCAGGATGTGGATAGGATGGTTGAAAATTTTATCTACCTGAATCAAAGCGACGTGCCACTTACTATCATATGTGGCAACAGCCAAACAATGATACAATTGGTTATGACAGTGACAAATAGGATAGGATGCGACACAATGGAACTTCACTACGGCACGATTGTAGTTAACAACGTCTAAAGAAGCATTCCATATGAAAAACACTGCTATACGTGGCAAGTTTGTTCCTGCAAACAAAAACAAATACAGCGGCAATGTTAATCGCATAACTTACCGTTCCTTATGGGAACGTAGATTTATGTTATATTGCGATAGATCAAATCAAGTAGCACAGTGGAGTAGTGAGGAATTGCATGTTCCTTATATTTCTCCCAAGGACAATCGGTATCATAACTATTATCCTGACTTTGTATTAATCATGAATGACAGCAGGCGCATAATGGTAGAAATAAAACCCGAGCATCAATGGCAGTGGGATATTAATAAATCAAAGTGGGAATCAGCTAGGCAGTATTGCGACGAAAACAATATGGAGTTTATTGTGTTAGGCAAAAAAGATTTGTATGGTCGTTAATAAAAGAAAACTGTTTCGCTTTATAGTTGATACTTTCGACGCTATAAACGTTTGGATTGAAGACAAGTTCAACCTAAACCCAAAGCGTAAAATCTTAGAAGCACAACAAGATTTAGTGACGCTAGAAGAATTAGAAAGAACCATCGGACGAAGTCTGGGGAATCAATGAAAAAAGAATGGATACAATGGAAGATGGAGTTAGAAGAAGCTGAACAAATGAAGTTTATCGCTGGCATAAGAAAACTCCAAGAAGAAATGATCGAGCTGTTGGTTTCAAGTGAAGAACACAACGGCTTTCCTGAAGCAACCAAAGTGATTGAACATATTCAGCAACTGGGAAAATAGTATGAAAAAAGATACAGCGTTCCGTATATGGCTAATGAAAATTTGGACAGAAAATCGAGACGAGCACCAGGAGTTCAAAGAACCAGTTGTTGCACTAGAAGAATATTTTGACCGATACAAATACTGGCTCAAACGAGAATTCCGATATCAACAGCGCATTAGTAAATAGTATGAACACATTAGATTTCAGCACAGACAAATTCAAAGGGATCAAGTTGGCAGCAGATTGGATTCGTGATCTTGAATCAAGCGACAGCAGGCTTCACAAAGAGTCTGTGGTTGAAAAAGCCTACATGGCCGCCCAACTTGGCAGTGCCAGCGCCCAGTGTTTTTTGTTCAACTGTTATCAAGCATACAATCCTTACTATGTTTTTGGTGTCAAGCAAGTGCCAGAAACAGACGGACTTGAGTTTCGAGCTAACCCTTGGCCCAAGTTTTGGGCACTGTGCGAAGCACTTCGTACTCGTAGTATATCAGGACATGCCGCACGGGACCGCATACTTGAAGTTGCCAACGAGTTTGACAGTGAAGAATGGAACAACCTTTGCCGTCGTGTGTTGATCAAAGACTTGCGATGTGGCATCAGTGAAAAAACCTTGAACAAAGTACTGGGCAAAACAGAATGGAAAATCCCTGTGTTTGCTTGTCAGCTTGCTACCGACAGCGAAAAGCATGTGGGCAAACTCAAGGGCCCTATGCGTATCGAAAAGAAACTGGATGGTGTTCGAGTACTGGCCATAGTGTCACCTGGCGGAGCAGTACTGTACAGTCGCAATGGCAAAGAGTTCAACAACTTTCCTGAAATAGCAGATGCAATATACAAAGCTCGCAGTCTCTTTATGTTTCATTCAAATAAATCTTTTGTGTTGGATGGCGAGATCATGGGCGAAAGTTTTCAAGCACTGATGAAGCAAGCACAACGCAAAAGCGATGTCAAAACAAAAGACATGGTGTATAATATTTTTGATATTGTACCATTGGATGACTTTGAGCGTGGCCACTGGAATAAACCGTTAAATAAACGCATTGAGCTGTTGGCATTGGCCAGCGAAAAACTAAGAGGAATTCCAAATTTAAAAATTACTTCAGGCATTGAAGTTGATCTAGACACAGCCGAAGGGCACGATACAATGCGCCGATATGCCAATGATGCTGTGGCTGAAGGGTTCGAAGGCATTATGATCAAAGCAATGCCTGCACCTTATGAATGCAAGCGTAGCAGTTTTTGGATGAAATGGAAACCAGTTATTACAGTAGATTTAACTATTGTGGGTTTTGAAGAAGGAACTGGTCGCAATGCAGGGCGGTTGGGTGCTATAATATGTGAAGGAGAAGACGATGGACGTAAAATACGTGTTAATGTTGGCAGCGGTTTGTCTGATAGCAATCGCGATGAGTATTGGGTCAACCGGGATAGTTTACATGGCAACTTGGTTGAAGTTGAAGCTGACGCAGTTACGCAAAACCAAGACGGATCATACAGTTTGAGATTTCCGAGATTTGTACGCTTTAGAAGTTTTGAAGCGGGAGAAAAGATATAATTAAGGATCCATGTGATAAAGAGCGTAAGGACTGATCATTATTTGAATTTTATCAAGGACGACCCTGTGCGTCCTCATTTGCCTACGTTTTGGCGAGTAGAACCCAATCGAGAAGTGTATGTTCTTGAAGACGCCGACATCAATGATGTAGGTGCAATGATATGTGTGGCATACTGTAATCAAGTGCCTGCAGACGAAGGCGAGTTAGAAAAGTACTCTACACCTGTACACAAAGATGATCCCATTGGCCATATTGCAGTGTTTTATACGGTATGGAGTTATCGAGCTGGCGCTGGCCGAAAACTTGTGCTGGGCGTAGCAGATTTGATCAGGCGCACCATGCCCCACGTTACCCGATTTGTGACATTAAGTCCAATGACCGAAATGGCCAGACGTTTCCATACCAAAAATGGTGCCACTGTATTGCAAGTCAATTCTACATCGGTCAACTATGAATACCGGTTCGAAGATTAACTGCTAACTTTGGCACAGCTACAACCGATAAATATAACATTATGTTTCTAAGTTCACTTACACTATTTGTAGCACTGAGCCTGTCGGTTATTGCAGCCTATTACTCAATTGCAGGACTTGCTGCCATATTTGCTGCCGCGGCGATACCTATTATCATTATGGGTTCGGTACTAGAAGCCGCAAAGATTGTGGCAACAGTATGGCTACATGAATACTGGAACCAATGCCGTGCATTGATGAAGTTGTACTTGGTACCAGCAGTTGTAATGCTGATGTTGATTACATCAATGGGCATTTTTGGATTCTTATCAAAAGCACACATCGAACAAACCAGCGCAGGTGAAGAAAGTGTTGCACAAGTAGAACGTTTGACCACCGAAATTGTCCGTCAACAAGATGTAGTCGACCGTGCAGAAGAAAAGATTCGCCAATTACAAACCAGTGGTACAGGCAGCGATGCCAATGTGCAAGCTCAAATTGACAAAGAACAACAACGCATCGACAATGCTTATGCTCGCATACAACCTGCTATTGATGAGCAGAATAAAATTATTGGCTCGCAGGCAAAACTATACCAAGATGAACTTGACAGAATTGACACTGGTTTAAAAACACTACAAGGTTATATTGACAGCGGCGACACTAAAAAAGCACAGCAAATGATTGGTGCCAGTGCAGACGGTGTATTTGGTAAAAAGACTGCTGAAAAAATTGGCGATTGGAAAACTGCCAAACAAGAAGAGCGCAAAGCATTACTAACAAAAATAGAACAAGCAACAAACAATCCGCAAGCCCGCGCCGCTGGCGCAGAAATCAAACGTCTGCGTCTAAGTGCTGAACGCGAAGTAGCAGAGTCAAACAAATTGATCAATCGTTTGCGCACACAAGTTGGCAAAGCTGACAAAACTGCTGACATCGACGCACAAGTCGATGAACAGAATCTTCGTATCAAAACTGCCAACACAGAGATTGACACACTCACAGAAGAAAAATACAAACTAGAAGGTGAATACAGAAAACTAGAAGCTGAAGTAGGCCCGATCAAGTACATTGCCGAATTCATCTATGGCGAAAGTGCAGACAAGAACATGCTTGAAAAAGCAGTTACATGGGTGATCATACTTATAATATTTGTGTTTGATCCATTGGCTATTATGATGTTGCTGGCTGCTACAGAAAGTTTAAAATGGACACGTAAAAAGAAAACATCATTGCCAAGTCCAGCAGCCCCTAGAATTGATCCGGCACTTGAAGAAGACCTTGACGATGAAATGGCTAGCGATGTAACTGAGTTAGAAAACGACGATCCTATCGCATGTTACAAGTGCGGAACTGCATTATTAAATGCTCCTGGCATCGGACCGTTTTGCCCCAACAAGGAATGCGATGTAGCAGACGGTCCTTTTATAAACAAAAGCGAAGCGCCGCATCACCCAGACACACATCCTTACCTGAAGGCAGGATTCGGCGGCGGTCTCGGCGATCTGAAGCCAATGGTTGCACCAGTACCTGCACCTGAATACGAACAAGACGATGGCCCGTTGACTGAAGAACAGATTGAACAAATCAAACGCACAGTCGACGAGCTCGAAGAAGTAAAAAAAACGGCTGAAATTATAGAAGAGGAACAACATGTTGAAGAAATTGCTAACATTGGGATTACCGAACCTGAAGAAGTCGTACCAGAAGTACAGGAAACTGTCACCGTTGTCGAAGATGTCATGGTTGAAGATGATGATGACATGCACGGCATGGATGCTAACGAAAAAGAAGCTGCCAGACGGTGGAAAACGGCGTACCCAGACCGCACATTAAAGTTCTACCGTCGTTTAGTAGAAACTGGCAAAGCAACAGAGTTGCCATGGATGGCTCCGCAATATTATTATAAGTTGTCCCCGGATTCTGAATTGGGCAACGAAACACAGTCGGGATTTGGCATTGCGTTTCCGTCAACCCCCAACAAAGGCGATAGCTTTTTGCGAGTAGACCGTTTGCCAAGTGTGCTATACAAGTTTAACGGAACAAATTGGATTGAAGTAGACAAAGCATTGAATGATCGCTACGCACACGACGAAGCATACATAGATCATCTTATTGTTAAAATAGACTCAGGCGAATACGATCCAGAATTATTGAGTGATGCAGAACGAGATCAAATAGAACAACGCCTAACTGGAAACTAAAATGATCAGTAAAACAACTCCTACAAATTGTAATTTTTGCGATAAACACAAAGATCAAGTGACCAAACTGATTGTAGGACACAATGTAGGCATATGCAATGAGTGTGTTGAATTTTGTCACGATTTGCTCGCAAAAGAATCTACGTCTAATAAAGTTTCGGGCAAAGCATTATTGGATCCGCGACAAATACACAAACATCTCGACCAATATGTTATAGGGCAAAATACTGCAAAAATGGTATTGAGTGTTGCCATTGCAAATCATTATAAACGCATTGCTAACCAAGACTTGGATCACGAAATACAAAAAGCAAACATCCTGATAACAGGACCAACTGGCACAGGCAAAACATTGATGGCTCGCACAGTGGCCAAGTACTTGGATGTTCCTTTTGTTATTGCTGACGCCACTACATTGACCGAGTCTGGATATGTAGGCGATGATGTAGAAAGTGTAATCCAGCGTTTGTATCACGCAAGTGGAAACGATGTAGAACGCACTCAGCGCGGCATTATTTTCTTAGACGAAGTAGATAAAATAAGTCGTAAAAGTGAAAGTGCTACTGTAGCCCGGGATGTGTCCGGCGAAGGCGTACAGCAAGCATTGCTTAAACTGATAGAAGGCACCAAATGCAAAATAGCTTATCAGAATGGACGCAAAGCCGCCAACGGCGAAACTTTTGAAATTGATACCAGTAACATATTGTTTATAGTAGGTGGTGCATTTGTTGGACTAGATAAAATTATCAAGAGTCGTACACAGGGCACCACCATTGGTTTTGGACGTGCGTCGGAAGTGCCAAAAGATGCAGTTTCTGAAAAAATTACACCAGAGGACCTGGTACGCTACGGCATGATACCGGAGTTTGTGGGTAGATTTCCCAGCATTGTACAATTGGAAGAATTGACCAAATCACAACTTATCACTATTCTCACTGAGGCCAAGAACAATCTAGTAGGGCAGTATAGATGGTTGTTTGACCAAGATGGAGTGGGACTGGACTTTGACACAGGCAGTTTAGATTTGATTGCAGAACGAACTATTACCAAAAAAACTGGTGCTAGAGGATTGCATACAGAACTTGAGCGTGTGTTATTGCCGCACATGTACAATTTGCAAGACTACAGAGCTCGCAATATCTTAAAAATTGCCATTGACAAAACACAAGTGATCAATCCACTCAAATTAGAACAACAGAATTCATAACAAAATACAAAATATTTGTTATAATTGTTGTTCAGTGATAAATATTTTCTGTAGTGCTTTCGGGGCTACAACAACATTAAAACTTGCTTAACAAAGGAGACCAAATGATCAAAAATCTATCCCCGCCTGATCACGGCAACAATACCTAATCTTTTACCAATTAATTTGACACAACGTTCAGTATGTGTTATAATTCTAATGACCCATTTTTTACAAGGAAAATTATGAAACTTATCCCTATCCGTGACCGTATTGTAGTACGTTTGCTTGAAGCAGAAACTACAACCGCAGGCGGCCTTATTATCCCTGATAATGCCGCAGAAAAACCCAGCCAAGCCGATGTACTTGCTGTAGGCGAAGGCAAAATCAACGACGACGGTACATTGGTGCCAATGGTGATTCGACCAGGCGATCGTGTGCTGTTCAGCAAAACTGCTGTGCAAGAAATCAAAGTTGATGACGAAAAATTTCACATCATGCGCGAAGGTGATGTAATGGCAATTTTAAAACAAGGAGAATAATCAATGTCAGCAAAAGAAGTAATTTTTGGCGCAGAAGGCCGAAACAAATTGGTCGAGGGTGTTAACACTCTTGCAAACGCAGTAAAAGTAACACTGGGACCTAAGGGTCGCAACGTTGTTATTGAGCGCTCATTCGGCGGCCCTCACGTGACCAAAGATGGTGTCACAGTGGCCAAAGAAATTGAACTAGAAGACCGGATGGCCAATATGGGCGCACAGATGGTCAAGGAAGTGGCCAGCCGTACTGCCGACAAAGCAGGCGATGGTACCACAACTGCCACAGTATTGGCTCAATCAATTGTGAAAGAAGGCATGAAGTATGTGGCTGCCGGCATGAACCCAATGGACCTGAAGCGAGGTATTGATCTTGCTGTTACGGCTGCTGTTGAGGAACTTGTGCGCATTTCCAAGCCATGTGCTACAACTAAAGAAATTGCACAAGTTGGATCTATCAGTGCCAACTCTGACCAAAGCATTGGCGACCTTATTGCAGAAGCAATGAGCAAAGTTGGCAACGAAGGTGTTATCACTGTTGAAGATGGCAAAGGTTTGCAAAACGAGTTGGCAGTTGTTGAAGGCATGCAATTCGACCGTGGTTATCTGAGTCCGTACTTTATCAACAATCAAGAAAAACAAATTTGTGAACTTGAAAATCCCTACATCTTGTTGGTTGATAAGAAAATTGGTAACATTCGCGATTTGCTGCCAGTGCTGGAAGGCGTTGCAAAAGCCAGTCGTCCATTGTTGATTATCTCCGAAGATGTTGAAGGCGAAGCATTGGCCACACTGGTTGTCAACACTATGCGTGGCATTTTAAAAGCATGTGCTGTTAAGGCACCTGGCTTCGGTGACCGTCGTAAAGATATGCTCAATGACATTGCTGTTCTAACAGGTGGTACTGTGGTTGCTGAAGAACTGGGGTTAACACTTGAGAAAACAACTGTTGAGCATCTTGGTAGTGCAGGCCGCGTTGAAGTCAGCAAAGAAAACGCTATTATTATCGATGGTGCCGGAGAAAAAGATGCCATTGCCAATCGTGTTGCTCAAATCCGTGTGCAGATTGACGAAGCAACCAGCGACTATGATCGTGAAAAAATGCAAGAACGGTTGGCCAAACTAACAGGTGGTGTTGCTGTTATTCGTGTTGGTGCCGCAACTGAAACCGAAATGAAAGAAAAGAAAGACCGTATCGATGATGCGTTACACGCTACTCGTGCTGCCGTTCAAGAAGGTATTGTTGCAGGCGGCGGAGTTGCATTGATCCGTGCCAAGCAAGCAATTGCCGCAGTACAAGGTGCAAACAGTGATCAAAATGCTGGTATTGGTATTGTGATTCGTGCACTAGAAGAACCAGCTCGTTGTATTGTTACTAACGCAGGCGACAGTGCTGATGTGATCATTAATCAGATTCTGTCAAACACTGGCGATTACGGTTACAACGCAGCCTCTGGTGAATATGGCAACATGGTAGAGCAAGGTGTTATTGATCCTACCAAAGTAACTAAAACTGCTTTGGTCAATGCCGCAAGCATTGCTGGATTGATTTTGACAACTGACTGCTCTATTGCACAACTTCCTGCAAAGGAACAGGCTCAACCAGGTATGGGTGGCATGCCCGGTATGATGTAAACTGAATGTGACAATTCAGTTATAAATATTAATGTGGCGCCGATGGTCGGGCCACATTAATAAGTCATCTTGCTTAATAAAGGAGAAAACAAATGACAAAAACACTTACACTTCGCAGTTTTGATATTCCCGCAATGCACAAATTCGGTATCGGTTTCGATAACGTGTTTGATGATTTAATGCGGTTAACAACACAACAGTCTGCAACCAACTATCCTCCGTACAATATTGTACAAGTGAATGAACACGAGTATACTATTAGTTTGGCAGTAGCTGGGTTTGATTCTGACAGTTTGTCTGTGACCATGGAGAAAAAATGCTTGGTTATCGAAGGCAAACACAATGTTGATGCTGATGCAGTAGAAAAAAATTATCTACACAAAGGTATCAGCGAAAGAACATTCCGCAGGGAGTTCCAGTTAGCAGATCATGTAGAAATTGTCAATGCTCACCTTGAGCTGGGTATTTTAAACGTTTACTTAAAACGTGAAATTCCTGAAGAAGCCAAGCCAAAGAGCATTGCTATTACCTACACAAAGTAATATAATAATCATAAGTACAGTGGCAGCACAGTGTGTTGCCACTTATAATAAAAGGATATACCATGTCGTCTCCAGATATTAACGCAGTAACAAAAACACAAATAGAATTACGCGAGCCACCGTTGTTTAAAATCATTTATCTGAATGACAACAAAACATCTGTAGATTTTGTGGTTGAAAGTTTGATCACACATTTTGACTATACAGCAGATACTGCTGTGTCAATTACAGAAGATATTCACACCGCTGGGTCAGCAGTGGTGGCTGTTTTGCCATACGAGATTGCTGAACAAAAAGGAATTGAAGTCACAGTTGATGCTCGTAACCGAGATTTCCCATTGCAAATTAAATTGGAACCTGCAACAGTTGCTTAATAATCAATGGTGATGCGTTTGGGATAATATGTTGGTGTCCAGGCATTATCCTCTTTGCGTCCCATGCAATTGTTAACATATCGTACCCCGTTGATCAGTTGATCTATTGAGTTATGGTAGTGACCAAAACACCAAGTATCAATTTTGTTTTCGGTATCATCGTCAAACACCAGCGGCATAAGTGAGTTGCCCATTTTATTAAACTCGTAAGTATCGTTAATGGTTACGTCGTGACTAATAAGATCTTGTAAAGGAACAGTGTGTGTGACAATGACAATACGTTTGACATCTCGATGTTTTTGTAGTTTTTTTACACTATTAACCAAGTAAGCGGCATCGTTGTATGCTAGTTCGTGGATTTCGTCTGTTGCGCTATAGCCAGTCTTCATAACGTCTGACCACCATAGTCTACATTGTTCGTCGTCGATTCGACTGTCGAAATCCCAGGTCCACCAACCATTGGTACCTATTATAGCAACACCGTTGATGATCACACAATTGTTATGCAAATATACAACATTTGGAATATTGACCAACTCGTCTTCGAGCATGTTATAACTACGCCCAATCATATCTAAATTATATCTATGTTCGTTATTGCCATCTATATAAAATACTGCTTGATAACATTTGCCCAAATGCGCAAGTGTTTCTTTGACAACTTCTATATCGCGAGAAATATCACCGGCTACAACACATACTGGACTGGTTGCTTGACCCGTCCAGTCAAAAGTTTCGTGTGGACCCAAATGAAGGTCTGAAATTAAATCAAAATTGAATTGCATGATACATATTTAAAAGGAATTACAACATGAACATTATTATTGACCCAGAACAGTTAGCAGAATACCAAGAAAAGTATACTGTGCTAGAATTAGACACATTTCGTATATTGCCCGAAAACAAACAAGTTAAAGCATACTGTGTGGTTGAAACTATTCCTATTATGGAAATGCAACTCACAGAAAGCAAACGGAATTTGCATAACGGTCTATTAGAAAATTATCGTCAGCGTAACTGGGACTATTGCCATCAAGCATTGGATCATTTGATCGGAAGTTGGAGCAACGAGCTAGATAGTTTTTACGAAGATGTTCGTAACAGAATCAACGTGTATATGGAAAATGATCCTGGTGACATGTGGGACGGCATTATAGAAAAGCACACAGCATGAAAATAGGCATTGTTGGATTTGGATATGTAGGCTCTGCTGTTGCAGCCAGCTATCCCAAAAGCGATGTTATGATTGCGGATCCAGCATATCCAGATATCTCAGTCAGCATTGACGAACTCAAAAGCCAATGCGCAGTTATTTTTGTGTGTGTGCCAACACCCAGTGGTCCAGCTGGATGTGACACAAGTGTAGCAGACAGTGTGTTGGGCAGCCTGGCGGGATATAACGGAATTGTTATTGTAAAATCAACTGCACCACCGGCTTGGTATACCAATGTTGAGAGCACCACAGGCCTCCGTATTGCACATGTACCCGAGTTTTTGACACAAGCCCGGGCAAAGTACGATTATGTAAATCCTCACAAAATTGTTGTTGGATCTAAGCCAGAATTGCGTGACGAAATTGCACGTATTTTGCTGGCCAGTGCTGTCAACTTCAATCGTGTCAATATTGAATATTGTTCGATTGCAGAAGCAAGTTTTTTCAAGTACATGGCCAACAATATGCTGGCCATGAAAGTTGTTATCAACAACGAGTTCGCCACTTTAGCAAATTCAATCGGACTAGACTGGGACAGTGTAAGTGCTATTGCTCAAACTGATTCTAGATTGGGAAATACACATTGGTCAGTGCCCGGCCCAGATGGCAAATTTGGTTACGGTGGAGCATGCTTTCCCAAGGATACCGAAGCACTAGCAGTTATTGCCAAACAAGCCAACATTGATATGACCATGCTTGAAACTGCTATCTGTACCAATAAACAACTTAACGTTATTCTTTAGCAACAGGTTCTTGTTCTTCGGGCTTCTTAGGTTTATTTGCCTTGACCTCTGTATGCTTTGTAGCTGCGCTTTTGTGTTTTGTTCATGCTAGATCGTTTGACTTTGCCACCCTGCTTTGTGCGCTTGTGTAATCTGGTATGTGCTTTTGATACTGATGCTGCCTTTGCCATAATAAAAATTCCTTTAAGTTATTGGTTAAAATATTTATTCAAAAAGAAACCCGCCAACAGCGGGTTGTTAGTCACTGGTTACGAGTTCCAGTTCTGCTCAATCGTTGCAGTCGGTTTGTTTTAAAATTACTTTGCCCAAAGAGCTCTAGATTCTGCTTTGGTTTTGTCACTTAATGCAACGTAGTCCAATGATTCTGCAATGGCATCGTTGTTGTAGCACCAGTCAAAGAACTTGTAGACTTCTTGTGTGTTTTCACCATCGGGGTAAACAATAATAAATGTTGATGCAGTCAATGCCCACTCACCACTTTTAAATGCTGCCGCACTAGGCTCAACGCCGTTGATCTGTGTAGTAGTCAACCCATTTTGTTTAGCGTATGCATATTCAACATACCCAACAGCACCTTTGATCTGTCCTACCATTGCGGCTACGCCAGCATTTCCTTTGCCGCCCACTGTGTTACCTTGCCACTTGACTGCTTTGCCTTCTCCAATTTTGGCTTTGAAGTCTGCTGATTCTGCTGACAAGTAACCAGTGAAAATAGCAGTAGTACCAGAACCATCAGCACGATGAACAATAGCAATTGATCTATCTGGTAGTCCTGCTTGCACATCTTTCCAGTTAGTTATTGTGCCAGAGAAAATATCTGCTACCTGTGTTAATGTTAAGTTCAGTTGGTTAGACTCTATACCTGGCAAGTTAACAACCACAACAACTCCGCCCATTACCATCGGGAACTGTACTTGTCCCATCTTGTCTAATTCTTGTTGCTTGCGAGCAACATCGCTTGCACCAAAGTCCACAGTCTTTCGATCGATCTGTTTGATACCACCGCTTGATCCAATTGATTGATAGTTAATTGCGTTGCCTGTTTCTATTTTGTATTGCTCTGCCCATTTAAAGTAAACTGGTGCTGGAAAACTTGCTCCTGCTCCTGTTACGTTTTGTGCATATGCTGTTATCGATAAAGTGGCAACCAGTGCCGCTAATAGTTTGTTCATTGGTGTAATACTCCTTTGTGTTAATTACACAAATATTTAAGTGATCAATTGTTACAGTTTTGTGACAGTGCTGTGCTGTCATGGAATAACCCAACTTAATAATTATAACCTTGTATGTAAATATAACTGAGCGTAAAAATTGCTTGTAGAGTAGTAAAAAGAAGAGGATGAAAAATCCCGGGACAATTAAAACATGTACACATTTATAGTATATTTTTTCACATTAGTCAACAATGGAACATCGTATGTGGTTGATACAATGCCAGTTGACAGTGAAAAAACATGTATGACTATAGTAAAAACTGTAAACTCACAAACTACCAAAGGCGGTAGAAGAGTTCGGGCAGCGTGTTATGTTTCAGTTGTAAAGTAAAAATTTGAGAAAAGCAAGCAATATATGGATCCGATTACCCTATTAGCAGCAGCATCGACTGCATTCAATGGTGTCAAGAAATTGATCGAACATGGCCGTGAAATTGAAGATGTATTTTCGCAATTGGGAAAATGGGCCACTGCTACGTCTGACCTACAAGAATGGTGCAAGCAACAAGATACCAAACCCAGTATCTTTAAGAAACTAAGTTTCAAAAACGATACTGCTGCCGCAATGGATGCTGTGACTGTTCGCATGAAACTTGCCCAGCAAGAAAAAGACATACGGGAAATGTTTCAATGGTATGGTCCGCCTGATTCATACGAAGAATTTATCAGAGAACGCAGAAAGATCAAAGCTCAACGTGAAAAAATGATTTATCAACAAGCACGTCGCCGCAAAGAGTTCATGTGGTTTTGCATCAACACAGCCGCTATTGTATTGGCAATTGCGCTTTTTGGCTGGTTAGGATGGTTATTCTATTGGCTAATAGCAACAAACGGTTCGTAACAGTCAATTTTCTATAGGGTTAGATTTGGGAAGTTGGAACTTAAATCCTTCACCAATGTCAATCACACATGCCACGTTGCCGTCAGTTTGCACAACGGTCCATGACTGTGTATCAGGGTTGACCATAAAGACCACAGACGATTCTGTCAAAGTACCAGCAAATATTGGTTGCTCACCCAACTGC
>Ga0208134_1001061_pt1 | contig 16661 bp, 6 predicted proteins | sample VirMetDEL_Mar_31_FD_184515 | JGI IMG/M metagenome (GOLD analysis project Ga0208134, IMG submission 184515) | Aqueous microbial communities from the Delaware River and Bay under freshwater to marine salinity gradient to study organic matter... | ecosystem: Environmental > Aquatic > Marine >... | reverse complement strand
ATCTACATATGTTTCTTGTTTAGATATTATATTTAACGTATCTGCATATGATTGTAAACTGCCATCACTTTTAACTAAATCAATTAATTTTTGTTGATCAACTTCACTTAAGCCAGGTATTTTGTAACCATGCTTGTCCCACAAATAAACTCTTATAGCGTCTTGATATGTAAAATCACCATCTGGTGTTTTTTTAGAAAGCATTTTATTAACCTCAGGCATTTGTTTATTTAAAGCTTTATAATCATTTGCCACAGCTTGTTTTGCAGTATCTATTTCTCTATAAGCTCTGTTTAAAGGTCTAACCAAAGCTTTTTCAAAAAAATCTCTATGTGCGTCACCTTCTTTTCCTTTACCCATAAAGTTATATAATAACCCTACAAAATCCTCGTGAGATGGTGGTATAAATAATCTAAACTTACCTTTGTCAGCACCACGTTTTCTTGCTTTAGTTCTTTCAAAACGTTTAAAAGATTTAATGCCAGTAACGTTCTCCAGTATGTCATTAAACTTATCACTCATTGAATTAGCAAACTTAACTTTAGCTTGTTGAACCTTACGTTTTACATCAAATTGATTTAACATATTATCAACCGCTTGCACGTTTTGCAAAGCATCATCAGCAAAGTAAAAATCATTGTAACCTTCACCAACTTTATCAGCTATCCAAAGTGCTTTAGCTTCTGAAGTGGAGTTCGCTAAGCCAGTTATATTTTTTAAAGGTATGTTTAAGCCGTTAGCTTTTAAAAACGCAAATATAGCTGGTGCTGAATCTGCCGGCCTAGCAGTTAACACAAACATGTTTTCAGGGCCAAATTTACCTTGTAGCTTTAAAGCTTTTTGAAATAGCGGTGCTACTTTGCCATCAACAACTTTGTTAAATTCTGAAAAATCAAACTCGTAGCCTAATCCTAATAAGTCTTGATATGTGCTAGCGTATTGCTCTGGTGTTAATGTTCCTTTTTTACCATCAGGCCTAGTATATCTAATTAAAGATTTACTAGTAGCTAGTGTGTCGTCAAAATCTAAAACTGTTATACCTTTAGATGTTTTTGAAAACTTTGAGCTTCTAGCGTTATACACAGCTTTAGCTAATACAGAGTTTTCTCGTTTAGATTTAGAGTATTTTTTACGTAAAACTTCTTCGGTATTCATTAACTCGTTAAACCTAATTCTATTTCCAATACTATGATCTGAAATAGGAACACTTTTAGCGTCAATAGTTGGTATCATTCTAAGACCAAGAGAAGTGTAACCTGTTTTTACTTGTTTCTTTGATCCATCTTTGTTAATAGGACCGCCTTTTAAATTGTCTGAATCTTTTGCAACTCGTTTTTTGTTGTTAGGAAAAGGTCTTAATTTTATAAAAGCATCACCAGTTAGTTTTGGCACTGGTAATCCTAAAGGATTTTCACCCATGTGAAATAGTCCTTTACCTTGTATGTGTATGTAATAAACTGGATATTCTTTTAGTTTATACATTTTACCTATATTGTCAATATCAAACTCAGACTGAACCGACATGTCTGTGTATATAGATGATTTTTTACCTTTAGCGTTAACAGTTTTTTTATCTTTCATCATTTGAATCACCTCTGTAGGCAAGTCTTGCCCGAAAGTTTCCCAAACAACAACTTCGCCAGTCCTAGGATCAACGTATTTTAAATCGTTAACAAATTTTTGAGCAGCTTTAATACCTTTGCTAGATTTTTCTACAAGAGCTTCTAGCATTGGGTTAAAACCATAATCTTTTTTAATAACAAATTTTCCAGTAGATATGTTATAGTCAGAAACAGTAACACTACTATACTGAGCATTAGCCATTTTAACTTCTACAAAGAAATCTTGCCCATGCATTTTAACGTGCAAGTCTGGTATACCACCTTCTGAAACTGTTGCTGATAAAACTTCAATACCAGGTATTCCTTTAGCTACTTCAATAATAAACTGCTCGTAAGTAACACCGTTATTTACGTTAGGGTAATTTTTACCAATTCTTTGAAGTACTTTAGCAACTTCCATTGCTCTTAGTTCTTTACCTGAAAAATTAAGAAGCTCAAGATCACTATGTATTTCAAAAACAAGCTCTATCATTTCTTGTGAAACGTCTCTAGAATTATCTATCAACTTAATCTCCCCGTCTTTATAAGTAAGCACGCCATTTATACCGCCTTCTTTTGTAATTTTATCTAGTAAAAAAACAACATCTGCAGCGTCTTTTGCAGCTTTTCTTTTAGAGTATTTTATTTGATCTTTATAGTTACCTCTAACTTCGTTTTTTTGCCTATCTAAAGAGTCAGCTATTTTTCTTAACGTGGCCTGAATAATAGCGTTGTTATTGTTGGAATCATTTATAATAACATTGTTAGTGACATCCTTAGTAATTCCTTCTGCTATTATATTAGCCAAACCTTTTTGTCTTGCTAGTAAAGTAGTGTAACCACCTTCTGTAAAGTATTTAGTAAACTTAGCTTTGTTAGTCTCTATTTTAAAAATACTTTTTCTGTAGTTACTATCTTTTTTTAAACTAGGTTTGTCAGATTTTTTAGTTTTTCTATCTTCTTTACCTATTTCGGTTAGCTCAAATAAAGTATTGTAATTTTTTTTAATAGTAGCAACGTCTAGACCTTGAATTATGTCTGTGTAATTAAAAGCTAAAAAAGCTTTGTATTTTTCGCTTATTACAACCTTACCTTTTTCTTTAGAAATTTTACCCATTTGAGCTTTTACAGCTATAGTTATTTCTTTTTCTATAAGAGTTGTAATTTTACTTTCTAAATCACTAGGGTTTTTTTCAATTAAATCGTTTATTTTGTTAGCTATATCATTAGATATTATATCTTTATTATCAATGTGCACTTCTCCTAGGCTTTTTAAAACTCTAGCTTTAGGCCCTTGTTTAGTTTGTGTTTTAGTAGTTGGTTTATCTTCTAACTCTTTAGCTTCTTTAGCATCTATAGTGGTTGTTTTCTTTGCTTTTTCACCTTTAACAGCTAGTGACTTTGCAGCGTCTAGCTTACCAAAATTTACGTTAGCCATTATAAACTCGCCAAGACCCTCTGGACCAATAACAGTGCCATCTTTTCTTTTAGCTGCTGGATCAAAGTTAATTAAACGGTCAATTACAGAGTCGATAGTTTCTTGAGTTTTTTCACGACTCATACCTAAACTAATTATATAATTGCTAATGGCTCCACCTGGTTGCACCGCCTTGAACACATCGTCAAATATATTTTTTTGTTGAAACTCGTCTTTAGTAGTTGCGCCTTGTTGCAGCTTATTTATAGTTTCAATGAGACTAGACCTAGAAGCTTTAGTTCCTGTCGTGCCCTTTGCAACTTTAACACCTTCTATTTTACTAGTAAGCCTAGTGTTCAATACACCTCTTCTAGTCAGCTTACCTAAAACTCCAGTTCTGTTTAAGTTTTTGTGGTATAATCTTAAAAAATCAAAAACATCTTTTCCGTTATTAAGCTCTACAGATTTAAGTCCTAAACCAACTAAAACATCTTTAGTAGCTTTAACTATACCTTGTGATTTCTGCTCGTCTAATTTAACCTCACCATCATCTATAAGGTCAGTAAACATTTCAAAATACTCTTCTAAATTACCGTCTTTAACACTGCCATCTTCATTTAAATAACCTTCTGTTTTCATTCTACTTTGAATTCTACTAATAACATCACTTCTGCCAGTGTCATTTAAATAATCTTTAAAGGCATTAACTAAAGGCTTCATTGAAGCATTGTTAGTGTCAAAGTTTTTTGCAAAAACATAGTGCAATAGCTCGTGGCCTAAAACATTTGTAGCCCCTGTAGCAGCTGCAACTTGCTCATTTACATAAACAATAAACTTACCGTCTTTTTTAGCCATAAACATGCCGTCAGCAGCTGTAAGCCCTTGCTCACCACTTTCTAACACAGCTTTAGCAATATCATTGTCATTTTTTAAATACTTAATATCAAGATCATTTTTCCACCAAGAACTTATACCTTTTTTTCTATTTACCTCAGCTGTTTTTAATATTTGACCAATTACCTGCTCTGTTTTAACATTTACAAAACCTTTAGTGTATTCTGCCATTTCACTGTAAAGTCTTTCAATTTCTAGCTTTGCCGCTTGCCTGTCTTCAGGGGCTTGGTTTGCGTCAAGCGCTATATCAAATTGTTTATTTGCGCCATCAAACTTTTTTGCATATTCTAAAATTTCATTGTCTGTAGCATTTTCAAAAGTAGCGTCTAAAGACTGATCTAATCTTGTTTTTTGTTGTTTTAAAATTTCAAGTCTTTTTTGTAAAGGCTCTTTTGTTCTATCATTAGACTTCTTTATAGCATCTTCAGTTTGCTGTATTTTGTTGTCTATTTCGTGCATTTCTTGCTGCCATTTTCCAGGTGCTATAAATCTAAGTGCCTGCTTTCTTGTGGCAGAATTACCAGCTCTCATACCACCGCCTAAAGGACCACCTAAAACACCACCAATAATACCATCATTAACAAAACCTCTAAAATAATCTTTAAAAGTTTTTTCATCGCCGTAAATAGCTTGGTCTGAAAGTTGGTTTAAATTGTTAGTAAAACCTTCTGCTAAAAATTCTGATCCAAAACCTTTAAAAAACCCTTTTGTTAATTTTTTAACAAAGCTATCACTATACATTTTAATACCATCAGTAGCAAGTCCAACTTGTTTTAAGCCAGATATTCTCCTAAATAACGTACCTCCAATAAGCTCTCCAATAAACTCGTTTCCAGCTTTCCAAACAGAATTTAACCTTATCTTATCATAATCTACTTCTTGCTTGCCATTATACCTATCTAAACCTGTTTTTAATTCATTACCATAAACAGATGTAGCTAGCATAGCACCACCCGCTAATGGGTTTACAGCTGTTGCTAAAAAAGAAAATATATTAGAAACGGCTTGCTCAGCAGCTAATGAACCAGCTTTTCCAAAATTACCGTCTTCTAATAAACCTACAACGTCTTCTGTGTTACCTTCTTCATCTATATACTCAGTATTCCAACCTCTAGTTATTTCTTGAACAGTATTAACATGTCTTTGGTGAGACCACAACTTAGGGTTTTCTTTTTTTATTTCATCTAAACTTTTGCCATCTTTTTTACCTTGTAGCACTTTTTCTTGCCAAATAACGTTAGGCACTGCGTTTATTAAATCCAAACCTTTGTCTGTTAAAGCTGTACTAGCTTGAAAAAACCATTTTGGCTGCCAACTTATAAAAGGAATTTTACTATCTACAAGTTTTTTATAATCTTTGTCTATTTGCTCTTGTCTTTCGTTATAGGCTTGAATTTTTTGACGAACGTTAAACTGATCCTCAGTTTCTCTGTAATCAAATGAATCGTATGCAAACTCTTCTTGTTCTTCAATCATATTATTTAAGCTCCAGGTGAAAATTTATTATAATCTATTTCGTTAGATATATCTTGCCAGTTTAGCATTGTACCTCTTGATATTAACTGTAGATAAGGTCCAGTGTCTTTTGTTCTTTTTCTATAGTAACCTTGTAATTGAGTTTCTTTTCCATCTTTAACTATTTTAGGATTATAAACTATATCAATTTGATCATTTATATTTAACATAAACCAGTCTATTTGTTCTTTAGGGGTTTTAGCAGTTGTTTTTATAATTTTTTTATTTTTTGTTTCTGTTGTTACATTTATAAAATCATTCCAAGCTTTTTTCTTATTTGCTTTTATATTCATTCTACCCCTGTCTGTAGCTCCAAATTGTTGAGAGTAAGGTGTAGCCCTATCAAACTCATCACTAAGCTTCTGCATAACATATCCTTTGTATTTTTGAACAACGTTAGCAGAGTCTTTTCTTAAAGAATCTAAATCTTGATTCGCGTAATTTTCTTTTAAAAAATCATCGTCTGCAAAAGCAAAATCAGCGCTACCTTTTGGACCTAATTGTTTAAATAAAACATTAAAAGAATCTTCGTAAGATTGACTTATACTGCTCCATTTAGCGCCGTCAACAGCTAATTTATAATCTTTTATTTCTTTTACGGCGCCTAAATAAGCATTTTGTCCAGTAAAGTTTTGTTTAGCAATAGCAAAGTCAGACCAAGCTTTTGATGTATTTTCACCGTCTATATAATTAAACGTACCATCTTCGTTTAAAGTCATGTTAGAATATAGACTTCCGTTTTGTAAGTTTTCAAAAGTTAATTGATCAACACCTAGCGTTGCTGGAGAAAATGTAGGATCATCTAGCGCTTGTTTTCTTTTAACAGCAATATCTTCTAGTGTATTACTTAAATTTTCAAACCTAGTGTTTACGCTGTTTATAGTTTCAACAGCGTCTTTATATCTTTGGCTTTGTGGATTTATACCAGATGCAATAACTTTAGTAGCATCTGTATATGCTTTTTTATTATTAGTTAAATATTCAGTTACTTGGCCTCTAAGTTCTTCTGGTACTTTGTCTATAGGTACACCAGCTGGCATAGCAGCTGTCAAAGCAGCTGTTGCAGCTTTACTATTAGCTAGCATGGTTTCTAGCGGTTTAGTTGCACCACCTACAAAAGCTTCAAATCCACTTTGTTGGTCTTTAGGCGTTGTAGCACCTGATTTTCTCCCTAATTCGTAAAAATTTATTGCCATAATTACCCGTCTATTGTTAAATTATTAAATCTATTTGGATTAAATTGTCCTGTTTGTTGAGAAAAACCAAACTTTCTTCTTTGAAAATCTTCATAAGAATTTATTTTTGGAGGCGCGTAATTTAAACCTTCTACACTACCTCTTTGTAGTGTTGTCGGAATATTTTCTGCTACATCTGAAACTGTTTCCCTACCTAAAAATGTGTCCATACTAAATCCATCTTTTGTAAATCCACCGCCTGAAGCAAATCCTTGTATTCCAGCGCCTAATATACTACCAACACCACCCATCATTTTTTGGTTTTGAGCTTGCATTGCACCTCTAAAATCTCTTTGTGCTTGCTGTCTACCAGCTTGTAAGCCTATTAAATTCATTTGTCTTTGGTTTTCATTTTGCTGCCTTAAATAATCTCCATAACCAATAGTTTCTTGAGCTTGTTGTGTCATACGCTGAACATTCATAGCCCCTTGAGCTGAAGCTCTTTGATTTGCAGCTTCTTGCTGACCTATACTAGCAGATATTTGCTGCCCTTGAACCTGTTGTTGATTTGCTAATACCTGCGCTAAACCAGCTATACCACTACCACCAGCAGCACTTCTTAGATTAGACAGTAAGTTTGCTCTAGCTTGCTGGCCTTGCTGAGCTTGAAACTGAGCTTGTTGTTGGTTAACAGTTAAGTCTTCAAAAGTGTTTTCAAACGTAGTGTTTAGGTCTTTGTAAGGATTTGTTATTTCTAAACTTTTAAGATCATCTCTCATTTCTCTATACTGCCCTTGTGCTCTTTTATTTTCTCTCCTTAATCTTTTTCTTTCTTGTATACCACCAATAATAGAAGTAGCGCCTTGTATTACACCTAATCCAAGCGATACAGCGCCAATAAATTTAGCCGGACTTTTCTTTTTACCTACTGGCATAATATTTTATTTTTTAAATTCATGTTCATTTATTTATAATTACACTTTTTATGCGTTATTTACTACTTTGTATGATCTCAGAACCAACAGCAAACAACTCTGATTCTGTTGTTGAGTTATTTTTCATTTTAACCTCTGCATAATAACCTGTTAAACCAGACGTGTTGACAGCCGCGTCTTTAGAAAACAAAAGCATATAGTGGTCTAAATCATCTTCATCAATATGAGTACTACCAACGTCAACAGTTATAGTGTTCGTAGATGTGCTTATAGCCGTAACATCACCAAGCTGAACTAAACTACCGTTGTTTGATGAAAAACCTCCTGATGATGATAAAGGTACGTAATATGTTGTATCGCCAATACTAAGCGAATCACTTAAACTACTACCTATTGTTATTGTTATTGTTGCCATATTATGATACTGTTAAAATAGTGTCTAAATTAATTGTTAGTGTGTGGTCTGATGTTCCAAAATTAGTTATAGCAAGATCAAATGCTAATGTAGCGCTTCTGCTACTACCGGTAAATGTAAGAGGCGTGTTATCAGCTAAAGTTTGATCAGCACTTAAAGTTACTGTGTTTGTACCAGTGTTAACAGCATCTACATGTGGAGCTACAGCAGCGGCGTTTATACCTCTACCGCTAACAAAAGTTGTTGAAGCTGCTTTTATTCCAGCAACGCTATCTACAACAACAACACCGTCGCTACCATCTACAGACGTGTCATTAACAAGTGTTGTTACAGGCGTAAGCTTAGCCGCGTTTAAAAGATAACCACTAGTTACTTCATCTACACCTAACAATTCAAACTCACAACCACTAATTACCCTACTAGTTTCAGAGCCACCATATGTAAAAGTTATACTAGCATCATCAGCCATACCACCACTACCTTGAGCGTTTTGAGTAACACCAACAGTCACAGTGTTTGCAATATTGTCAATAGAAACTATTCTTGCACTACCAGTTACACCAGTACCTGTCATCTGCATACCAACAACAAGATTAGAAACATCGTCAAAAGCTACTGTTGTGCTTTCTGCTTGGTTTCCGTTTTTAACTTTCACAATGCTTGATCTAAAGTCTAAAGCGTGCATACCACCCGCGTTTGTAGTGTAACCTCTAGCAAAAGTAAAAGAGTTAGCGTTTAGAGATAAGTCATAAGAAAAACTTTTAACCAGTCTTTGTTTAGAGTTTCTTTCACCAGTTATTGTAATATTTGCTGATGGTGGGTCTGCAGCGTAAGTCGACGCTGAAGATAATGCTATTGTTATTGTTATTGGTTTAAACTGTTTTATACTTAGCGTATATAAATTTTCATTAGTTGTGTCTTGAACAGAGCTGTTTAAAGTTGTGCCTTTAGAAAGGTTTGGTGAAAGCTCTACGGTATAAGTATCGTCAGCACTTATATTTGGAAAGTTAATAAAACCAATATGCTGACCTGTACTATCTATTTCTTGGTTTGTTAACTCGGTTGCAGAAGAAGTAAATGTATTTGTTGTAAAGTCGTATGTTGTGTCAGATCCAGAAGGATTATCTTTAGTTATTTTTAAATTAAACTTTGCAGTAACATCTCCTTTTACAACAAAACTTCTAACAGCACCAGTAGATATAATATCATTAGTATCAAGCTCAAAAGATTTTATTTCTAAAAGAGCATTGTTATGTACGTTGGTTGCTGCTAAAGGAAAAGCTTTTGTAGTGTGATCAAATATAATTATATCACCTAAAGAATTTACAGTATTAGTATATTTTATTAAAAAAACTTTTGCAGTTACCCTGTTGTTAGAATCTTTTGTTACAGTTTCAGTTATATCATAAGCCGTAGCGTAAGGAGTTCTTATATTATAATATGGCTCTTTAAAATAGTAATAACCTGTAGACGCTGTAAAAGTTATTGTAGCAATAGTAACTTGAACACCGCTGTTAGGCGTTAAAGCGTAATTTGTATTTGATCTGTAATTACTAGTAGTTGTAGACGCTGTAACGTTTGTACCGGCAGCTATAGAAACAGTGTGATTAGTGTCTATATCTACAATACTATTTAAGTTTATTGATAGTGCCATATTAGTTTGCTGTTGTGTGAGATGATATTGTACCTAAACCTTGAACTGAAAACTCTCCAGTATCTAAATTACTTAGACTAGTTGTGTCGCCTTTAATAAAGTTAAACCATTTGCCTTCTTTTTCTATAAATTCGTTTACAATTCCACTTTGTTTGTCTGTTGATATAGACTCTACATGCCAACCTGTTTTTGCTGTTAAATTGTAGTACTCACCTTCAGAAGTGTTTGTATTTGCATCAACTTTGGCTTGTGTTCCTTCGTAGCTTATAGTTTTAAAAGTTTTTATTATGCTTGGTTGTTGGTTAAATATCAATGTAACGTCAGAAAAGTATTGTGTGCCATAAAAGTTATTATAAGTTGTATTTTTATGATGCCACCAAATTTTTGAATTACTACCTTCTTTTGCAAATGTGTAATAATTATTTGCTACACTAACACCTTGTTCTGGTATAAAAGATTTAAAACTAGTCCAACCTTTAACATTTTCTTTATACGATAAAGTATAATTAGAACTACCTTTTAAAGTTATATTGTATTCTTTTTTACTGTTGTCATAAGTACCAAGAATACTTGTTGATGATTTTAAATTATCTTTAAAAAAGTCTGACATGCCAGCATCAGATATTGGTGTTAATCCATCCATAGATAATCTAATAACAGAACCTCTTTGCTTATCTGAAAAATATGATCTATAATTTTGTGAAACAAAAGACTCTGGATTTTTTGATATACCGTAGTTACCAGCGTAAGGTATTGTTTGACCTAACACGTTAGAGCTTGCGGTAACGTTTATGTTTCCATCAGCGTTAAATAAAGCATCTTTATTAGCTTGTATTGCTAACACTCTATCTTCACATAGTGTTAATAAATCACCACTTCTATCTGATTTTGAGTGTAGTTTTTGTATGCTACCATATTCTGGGTTAACATCTTTTGTAATTTTTTCTGCAGCAATAAATTGGTTAGTATTGTTTACGCCACTAGTAGAGTTGTAAATACCAGAGTATATTAAACCATATTTTCTTTGCTCTTCTTCGTAGTCACCTTGCAAAGTAGTAGATGCTCTAGGGTTTTTATCTACAACAACTTGATTAAAATCATCTTTTATTCTATTAGACTCTACACCATTACCAAAGCTATAACAATTAAACCAAGGCAGTTCGTGAAAAACATCGTGATTACCAACACTTATAAAATCACTAGCCTCGTAATAAATATCTAAATCTATATCTGTTTTTGGTTGAGTTTCAAATATTGCAGGATCAGATGATGTTAATTGATTTTTATCATCTAAAGATGGCTCTACAAACTCTATAAATTGTGGCGTGTCTTCATCCATTAAAGTTGAGCTTGCACTTGCTGTTTTGTTAAGAGGATCGTAATTAGTGCCAATACCTGGTGCTTCTTCTATTTCCATAGTCCAAGTTAACCTTCTATTTGTAGCAAGACCAAAGTTTGTTTTTTCTATGTTTAATGATAATGGCCCATAAATAACACTAGGCGTTACCGTGTTAGTTGTTATTGTTCTAGTACTAATATCAATTTGCTCAGAAACATCAAAGGCACTTGGTGATATATTAGTTGTTAAATCAGCTACTCTTACCACAGTACCACTAGCGCCCACAGAAACAATAGAAGTAAGTCCATTAGCACCTACAAATTCTGGATACGCAGTGTGATTCCATCTTCTTTCTTTTCTTATTTTTTTTATTGTATAAGTTTTTTCATTAACATCACCGCTAAATCTAAAACTACTACCAACTTTTAATTTTTTAACAAACTCTTGCTCGCTAGCGTGGTTTGAATTATTAGGACTTCCAACAGCCCAAGCGTCGTTCCAAGAAGAAGCTGTATCAATATTATTTTTGTCAATATCTTTTGTTCCACTACTTGACCATATTTTAGAATAAGAAAGCTCCATGTAGTAGTTGCCGCTGGTAAACCAAGTATCTGGCGTAGAGTTATCAAACTTTTTTTCTGTACCATCTGCTTGAAAAATACCTCTACCGTATCTAGTAGAAAATTCTGGTGAAACTGGCTGGTTGTTATACGGCGCTGCAGAATTAGTTTGGTGATTCCAATAGCCTGGAGATTTATACTCTCCATCAGCAGGGGAGTTTTTGTCTAAAGGTTGTTTTCCTATATAAGCAACTTTATCTATAAAAAAGTTTTTTCTTGTGCTGTTATTATCATCTTGAAGAGGAGATATTTGCCAACTACCATATAGTTTAAACTTTAATATTCTATTCCACTTTAAAACAGCTTCTTCAGACATTCTAAATAAATATCTAGTAGTACTATCTTGATATAAAGTTCCTCTTGCCGGTGAGTAAGAACTATCACCTGAATTATCAAAATCATCACTACCGTTAAAAGGAGGGTCATTAGTTATTGTTGTTTGAACTAAAATGTTTTCTGCAGTTTTTTGATACCTTGTAGCTGTTCCAAACCCAATTCCAACAGCACCGTCATCTGAGGCGTACCAGGCTTCTGCTCTAGACACTATACCAACATTATCTTCAGCTAAAAACGCTTGTGACAAAACAAAATCTCTTAAATTATCATCAAGCAAAAGTTTTACAAAAAATCTACCTTCAAACTCTGGTTTTAATTCATCTTTTTCTTCTGCTACAATTAAAACAACACCTGTGTTTAAATTATTACCGTTCATTATCCAAGACGCGTCGTAATCATCTATTGGTTTGTTTAAATGAAAAACATAATAATCTACTCCATTAATTTCTTTAGTAGATAGCAAGTCTACAGTATAATATTTTGTTACATTAACACCGTCTTTAAATTGTAAAGCTAGCTTGCTTACATCTTCTAATGGAGCACCATCATCATTGTTAAGCCAAATATCTTTTTTTATTGCTAAAACTTTTTGATCATCTGCAGGTCTATAGTTAGTATCACCAAACAAAGTGTTAATACCACCAGAAGAGTTTAAACCACTACCACTACCAAGAGTATTTCTACTTAATCTTATAAAGTTTGGCGCTTCATTTTCTATAGCAAGCACTTTGTACGTGGCTGATTCTTCAATTACAGCTGGACCTTCTATTTGTTTTTTTAGTACTAAATAAGTTTCTTCATCAATTTTATTTCTTTCTGACGAAGGAAAAGAAAGCCAAACATTATCATCTAAAGACTTGTATATTCTATCCATAGCAATGTTATAGTACTCAGAAGAAGTTTCTTTTATAAAAAATTTAAACGAATGTGCAAAACCTGGAATATTATTTTGTAATTTTACTTTTATAGAGTTTTGATTAACACTATCAGACTTAGGAACTTTTAAAGCAGCGGTTTCGTCAGTAAGCACTGGCGTTTGTCTACCAAACTCATCAGCATAAACAACACCTAGCTGATAATTTCTTTGTGATTTTATTGACTTTTTATTAGGTTCAAAAACTTGCTTACAACTAAAGTTAGATATTTGGCCTTTCCAATTGTTAGTGCTAGACAAAGACTGTATGTTAAATGTCTTGCCAGAGGCATACAAACTGTTAAAACTATTTGTGTTTAAAGATTCTATTTTAAGCGTGAAGTCATACTCGCCATTAGAATTAATGTCTTTAATAGCATAGTAAGCAGATCCAATTAACGAAAGCCTTACTGTTCCTTGTATATAGTTTTCAACTTTAAGTTTTATCCTATAAGTTTCATTGTTTTCAAAAGTTAAATTTTGATGTATCTTATGAAACTGAGTTACTCCGTTGCTAGCGTTACTTTCTTCAAATCCACCACCTAAAAACCAATACCCATAATAATCTACTAGGCCCCAAGAAGAATCAAAAGTCCAACCATCAACTTCATTTCCGGTGTTAGCATTGTCTGGTGTTACTAAAGGATTTTTTAACATTTCTGTTGACTCAAACCTTCTATAGTCTACTAACGCATCTATTTGAGGCTTTATTTTATCACCAAAATCATCTTTTAAATTGTAATTTTGTAAATAATTACCATATATAACTCTGCTTCCAGTAACACTTTGTGCTAATGCTTTTCTAGGAACTGCATCCCAATGTCTTAGTATTTGATTTGAAGGTATTGCAGCATATATGTTTTCAGATGTTATAGTATATTTTCCTTGAAAATTAAGACTGTTATTAACAGTGTTCCAAGCATTTGTACCGCCATTTATAGCTATATCAGAACTACTTATACTATCTATAGTATATATAACAGGAGAGCTTGATTCTTTGTATAAAATATCTATTTGGACAACTTCTTTAGGTAAGTTTAATGGAATAAAATCTTTTATTACTAACTCTTTAGTTTGGTTAACCATACCAGTGTTATAACCTTCTATAGTTTCGTATTTAAAATCACCTGGAGAAAAAGCAACATCTGAAAAAGGTGATATAGTAGAGTATTCACCATCAACATATTTCCATCTAACCGCAACTCTAATAAACTTTTCTTCAAAAAGATTTTTAGCAATATCTTCTAAAACAATATTATAAGTTTGTAAGCTTGAAGGATTTGTTGACTCTTTGTTAAGAACAGATAAAGTTATAGTATTACTATTAATAGTCTTTACTCTAGCTCTTACGTGAAACTCAATTGGTGATGGATTTATACCGCTACCAAATAATATAGTATCGTTAGACTTATAATTTGCAACTGCATTTGTAGTTATTTCTATTTCATCTCCAGCGCTAGTGTCGTTAAAATTAAAAGACGTACTTGTTGATATTACACCAGATCTTGCTAAAACATTTAAATCAATAACGGGTGATGTTTGTGGATTTTGTTTTATAACAGTAATATCTTTTTCTTGATAATAACCAGTGTCAACATCGTTTACTATTAATTTAGTCGACTTGTTTAAACTAGAAGCATCAGTACCGGCTAAAGCTCTAGTTAAGTTTATTTTTTTAGGCTCTGTGTTGTTGTCAGTCCAAAACAACAAGTCATCAATAATATTTAAACCTGTTATTAGTTTGTTTTTGTCAAATCTTAAAACTCTATTTTTAAACTGGTTGTTTGCGTAAGCAAAAACACCATAGCTTTCTGGTATTTGCCAACTAAACTCTAGCCAAGAAGGGCCAAATCCACCGGCAAAAGCATAGTTACTATCCCAGGTTATAGTTGTGCCTGATATATTAGTTATTTTTCTCCATGTAGAGCTAGTTGATCCAACAAATTTAACATACATGCCAATAGATAAATTTGCAGTTGCAGTACCACCTAAATCTTTACTGGCGCCTGAAAAACTACCAGACACCCAATCAGAAGGAGTAGGATGTTTTTCTAACCAAAAATCAATAAAAACAGGTGTTACAGTGTGTGTGTTTGAAGTTCCGCTATATACACTTTTGTATATAACATCTTTATAGGTAAGTATAGAAGAAGGAGCGCTGTTTGACCAATCATTGCTGTTAGCAACTAGCCAATAAGCAGCGTTGTTTGATTCGTCGGTTATAGCACCAACACAAACTCCAGAAGTAGATATGGTCGTGGCGCTTGCAATAGGTAACGCACTGTTACCTAACAAACTTTGAACAGTGCCAATATCATCAGCTTCAGATGTTGAAACTTGGATGTTATTTGCATCTCTATACTGTCCATTTTCTACTAGTCTTTCATCAAAGTCTTTATTCATCTTACCTTGATTAAAAGCATGTTTAATCTCTGGCATATACTAGTGTTTTATTTGTTTAGATTTACCTCTAAGTATTTGAGTTAATTCTTCTATTTTTAAATTTGATAATCTTAATTTTGCTTGTCTTACAGCTGCAAACTTATCTTTTTGAAATCTACGAACTATATATTCTTGAACGTTAGCTCTTGTAGACATTATAGCGTACGCTATACATTTATACATAGCTTCTTCTGCAAACTTATGTACTTGCATTTCTGCGTCAGTACCTAAACTATCGCTTATGTATTTTAAAGCTAAAGTTCTACCAGAAAGAAATGAGCTAAAATGTATTTTACCCGTAAGCTCATCTATATAAAAAGAGCCATTGTCTTGCGCGTGCTGAGGGTCTATACCATACCTTTGGCCTTCAGCAATCCAATGTGTATTATCTTCATAATCATCTGTTGTAGTTGTTGAAATATGAGCCTTGTAACTTTCCCACGTTGAAGACGAGTTGTCTGTTGTTAAGTTAGTACCATCAGTAGTGTAACTACCATCTGTATCTTGCGTTATATCTAATGGGTTTGAAGTTTTTATTGTAGGGTATAAAACATGCTCTATACCAGCAGAGTCTGCCCAAGTTAATTTAACGTAATTAACGTAATCTTGTGGCAATACCATTTGCAGTGTAGCTGGTACTTCTATTTCTTGTGATTTTGTAGATTTAAAAGTATCAAAAGACAATTCTTGTAAAGCTCTTTGAGCGTGAAAAGCAACATCAGCCCTTTTAACTTTTGATATTATTTTATCTTCACCTACATAAGCTATTATAAATTGATTAATAATATGCTCTAAAGAAGTAAATTGATAAGTACCAAAGCTTGAGCCACCATAATAGCTATGTTGAGTTTGATTGTCTAGTAATCCCATTTATTTATTGTTTTTCTTGTTGAATATTTTTAACGTCTTCTTGAGTAGCAATTTGATATACAGAAGTGTCTTTTATAGAAATACCAACTAAAGCTAATATTTTTATTATTAAATTGTTTTCTTCTGAAGCGTGAAGCTGAAAGTCTTGTAAATCACCAGCACTTGCGTTGTACAAAGCTTTGCCAACAATAACTGTGTAAGTCCATTTTACAGTTGCTGGTTTTTTGATATAGTTACAAGTTACATTAGCTGTAGTGTAAGAAGTTCCTGGTGACGCTGGAAAAAGCTTTAATAAAGTTTCAGATTTTTTAACATATACAGGTCTTGTTTCCACTGGCGCATACAGTGCAGTTCTTGACATGTACTCTAAATCTTTTTTACTTACCTTTTCTATTTCAACATCATAACCCGCTCCGCCGTAAAATACAGTTCCTAGTCTATAAACATCAGTTGGTAGTGTTAACTGGTTACCACTTGCTGCAGACATAGCTACTTTAAACTGATCAAATATAGCTATTTTTTCTTCTAACAAGCT
>Ga0208134_1001059_pt1 | contig 16678 bp, 19 predicted proteins | sample VirMetDEL_Mar_31_FD_184515 | JGI IMG/M metagenome (GOLD analysis project Ga0208134, IMG submission 184515) | Aqueous microbial communities from the Delaware River and Bay under freshwater to marine salinity gradient to study organic matter... | ecosystem: Environmental > Aquatic > Marine >... | reverse complement strand
AGCTCCTGAACCTACTGCATAGGTTCCAGCTGCTGCTTGTGGTAAAAGTGATGCTGTTGTAATTGGGTTTTGTCTTAAGAAAGAACCAACTCTAAAACCTGCACCAGCTCCTCTTGGTGCCATAGGTGCTGATATACCACCTCTAGGCATAAATATATTTTTTAATCTTCCACCTACTCCTAAAGTTTCTGACATTGGTTTGTAAGCTCTAGCTGCTTTAAAGCCTCTGTACGCTGCAGGTAAAAATCTTGCTGCTGCCATAGCTAATGGTGCTAAAAATGCTGCATGATTTTCTCTACCTTCTGTCTTAGGATATCTTTCATCACCAACTAGTCCCGTATTAAATTGTTTACTTAGACCACCATTCTTTTTCGGTTCCCTGATCCCCGACATAACACCTTCTTTGATAGGGCCGCCGTATCTAAACATTGGTCTATTTAATGGCTTCATAATTAATTACCCGTATATTTTACCAAACAATCCAGCAAGACCTGTAGCCGTTCCTAACGCTGACTGGAAAGGACTTGCTTGAGCTGGTTCTTGATACTGTGATCCTGCTACACCACCAGCTAAACCAGTTAATGTATTACCGTATTGTGATAGTCTTCCGTAAGGTTCGTAAGCTCCAGTCTGTGCTGCTTGTTGATCAGCAGATAGTTGAGCTTGTGTCATACCTTGACGTAATCCTCCAAGAGAACCTAGTGCAGAAACATCTTGACCCATACCCGTTCTGCCAAAGTCTGATAAACCAAACACTTGATTCATTTGATTTCCGTATGCACCAGCTAATCCTTGTTGTGATGCAGCCATCTGTCCTTGTTGTCCAAATAAGTTGCCTTGCATACCAAATAAATTACCTTGGTTTTGAAAATTTTGTTGTGCTAATTGATTTGCTTGTCCAAATCCTTGTTGTAACATTGAAGCTTGTAGTGCTGCTCTGTCTGCTAGTCTATCAGATTGATATTGTCCAAGTTGTGCTCCTTCTCTACCGCCACCAAAATTACCAGAAGCAACAGCTGCATCTCTAATTTGTTGTTCTCCAGCTTGACCTTGTTTGTCATACTCTGTTAAAGTTGCATCAATAACTTGTGATTGATATGGAGACATAAAAGGTTGGTAAGCTTGTGGTCCTGTCATACCTGCTGCACCTTGTGCAATGTTTCCTGCTGCAGTTTGATAAGCACCTAGTCCACCAATAGAAGCTGCTGATTGTCCTAAAGCTTGAGCACCTAATCCTTGTGCTCCAATAGCTGCATTTAAAAATGGTTTATAAGAACCAACACCTTGTTGTGCAATGTTGATTGCTTGTGTTTGTAAAGGATCTTCACCAGCAACAAATTGTTTACCAGTAAATTTACTAGTATCTATAGGTGCGGAGTAAGTGGCTTTCGCCTGATTGGCGTAATCTTGTACTGCTGGTTCTAAAAAATCTGCTATTGCCATTATATCATCCTCGACTGTAACATTTGTTGTTGATCATACATTGCTTGTGCACCTTCTAAACCTTGTGACTCTTCAGAAATCTCACCGCCCTGCTCTAAATTACTCATTAAATTTTCCATAACTTCAGCGCCTTTATCTATATCGCCGCCTCCTGCATTTCTAACAGCATCTGCTGTAAATACAAACTCATTTTTAGATAGTCTAGCGGGTACATCGTCAGCTCTTTCTTTACCACCCATTGCTACAAAACCACCTTCGTTTCTATAATCTTTTTCCATGCCACCCATGTCAATCATTTCCGATGCTTCAGCTTCCATAATGCCGCCTTCTTGTTTACCTATTCTTCCACCGTTAGCTGCCATAGCGACTGCTTCTGGTTGTTCCATACCTGCACCTTCTGGTTGTTGTGATGCCTGCATTACTGCTTGTACAAATTGTTCAAAAGATAAATTACCACCTTTGTTTTTGTATTTAACATATTCCATCATTAACATTTGTTCTGCTTGTGCGTCTCCTGCACCACCACCCATGTTTAAAAATGTTTTAGGTTGTCTTCTAGACATAGCTGCACCTGATCTAATGTATTCTTCTTCATCATCATCCACTAACATGCCGTCAGCATAACCTGCACGACCGCCATCAGCTGCATAAAAATTTTGCATTACATATTTTTTCTGTGGCATAAAATCTAAACCAGCACCTGCATCACCTGCACCGCTGTAATAATTTCTTGCACGTTGGACTTGTAATCTTGGGTCCATAACTTCTGTTACTTCTTCTTCATCATCACCGCCACCCATTAAGAATGGAGCTGCAAGAGCTGTAGCACCTAGGCCACCCATTAACATTTTCCCCATACTGAACTTAGAATCAACTCCTAATTTAGGATCATGTCTGAACATGTTTCCAAGTCCACCCATAAAACCTTTACCACTTTGTAATTTACTAAGAGCTCCTTTTAAAAAACCCGACCCCTTCATACTTGAGAAAGGACCTATACCTCCACCATACATACCTAATCCACCAAGTATGGCCATCTTACCTAAAGGACTTTTAACAACTTTCTTTACAGCACGACCAGCTTTCTTTACAAGTTTACCTAAGAAATACTTCTGTCTAGGGTCCTGTAAGGAACCTATTCCTGATTGTATTTGCTGGGGTTCTTGCATTCTAGATATTGCCATAAATTTACCTTAATTCTTATGTTTACTTTGTTTTACCTATTAAATCAAGAGGCGGCATGATAACTGTTACATCTCTTTGCACATCTTCTTCAGGTATATTAGCCACTTTTAAAGCTTCTTCAGTCTCATAGACCTCACCTGTTTTTTTGTTTTTAATAGTCGTTATTATCTTATCTGGTTTTAGTTCTATCATTAGTCTATTTTCTCCTTTTTAATGTTTAAAAAACTAACTCCATAATCAAATGAGTCTGTAGTGCTAGACTGTATAGTAAAAGCAGATCCGCCTTCCACTATTAAAGGTTGGGTTAGTAATTCTTTAGTTTGATTGGCTGTTAATGCTACTGATTTAATAGCTGTAATACTATTATTTAAAACTGTCACTGTGGGTGTACCCGCAGATGTAACTAATATAGATTTAATAATTATAGTCTCGTTAACTTCTGGTTTACCTGTTGCAAAAACAGGTAATGCATTTCCTGTAGTGTCATTATCTTTACCTACAAATTTATATTGGTTTACTACTGCCACTATTCTAAAAAGAAACTTTTAGCTTCTATCTCCTGTTTTACTTCTTGTTGAAACGTTGTGTTTAATTTTTTTATTACAGAATCAAGATCTCTAACTAGTGATTGTAGGTTAGTTTGATTGTATTCTGGTTCAGCTCTAGTTAATGATTGTACAATTTTTGCCATTATAATAAACTTATTAGTCCTCCATTCATAACTGCTACTCTACCACCGTCAAAGAAATAGACTCTACCACCGTCAGCCAAGTGATGACTACCAGTAGACCCTTGATAACCATGTCCACCGCTCTTTGTTCCATTACTCGTTGTTCCACCTTGATTCTGACCTGGATCTCCTCCTTCAAATTGATTTACAAAATTTCCTTGTGCAGTAATTCCAAAACCTGATGGAGCACCTGTAGAATCTCCTGTGTACATGCCACCTGTTGTAGTACCATCAGTAGTAGTAGTATCATCAGTAGTAGTATCATCAGTAGTAGTAGTATCAGTTGTTTTTTTCGTATTAAGAAATAATCTTTCTATAATATTTTTTTTCTTTTCTTTATCTTCTTCTTCTTCTTCGCTGTCAATAATGGAGTCTGTTTTATCTAACGCTATATCATTTATTACTGCATATTCTTTTAAAGCAGCTATTTTATCTTTCATTTGATTATATTTATCTACATCAAATTGAGGAGAATTTGGATCATACTTATCAAATTCACCTAAACTATCGCTAACGGTGTCAATTCTACCTTGAATAGTATCGGCATCTATCATACTAGCATTATATCCAGCCATAATGTTTTGTGCGGTATTGTAAGCACCTTCACCTTGAACAATTCGTCCAATGTCATCAACCATTATACCTTGACCACTTAATTCATTCTCTAATATTGCTCTTGTGTTTGTTGGAAGCATGTTATTTAAAAAATCTCTAGCCACACCAAAACCTTTTCCTAGAAAACTATTTTTTACATATTTTTGTATTGCACCAGGTATACCTTTTAATGGTGTTGAATAATATAAATCTGGATTTGGACCTACTGTTTGACCAAATTTATTAGTGTTTCTCATAGCTTTGTTGTAAGCGTATGGGCTATAATTTTTATTTGCAATTGAATTTGGGTCAGGGTTGTAAACACTAAAACTACTTCCAGCATTTGTAAATGGTATACCGCCACCACCGCCACCACCGCCGCCGTCGTCGTCACTGTCATCGGTTGTTGGTATTTGAAAAGGATTTTGTAAATATTTTTGTTGTGGAATATATTTAAAACCTGCGTCTCGTATCTCTTGGTCAGTAGCCATTATCTTCTTCCTCCCGGGTGTATATCTAATCTAAATGTTCCTAATTTCCAATCTTGAGAAGTGCCTGTGTTTGCAACTTCTAATGCAATTTGTCTAGCTCTTACTCTTACATCTTTTTTAGTTGTAGTAGAATCACAAGTAAAACTTGTAGTAGTTTCATTACTGTTTGGATACAATCTTGTTTTAAATTTAACTGCAGTGTCTCCTGTCTGCGAAATAAAATCTGGTATAAATCTACTAATTCTCATAATGTATTCACCGTCTCCTCTAATATCAGGCATCCCTACAGTTTGTCCTGTATTGCTTCTACGTTGGGTTATATCAAAATCACCAGAAACAATGTTACCAATTACAGCAGTCACTGCTCCTCCTGCATTAATTTGATCGGTCCCTGTTTCCTGATTATAGTATATCGTACTTCCGTCCGTATTACCAATAACATCTGATGATGCATCATCGTCAGGTTTATAACAAGTTGCGTGTGGTCTATCAAAAACTGCAGAATCTTGCCACGCTGCTCTAGGTAAAGTACCTGTTGTCCATATAGGGCGTTTAGGGGATGAGTCTAGATAGTTATAAGTAACTACTCTATTAATTTGATCAGACGCAGCTGTGCAATAAAACCAACTTACTTCACCAAACAAATTGTTTAATCCTGCATTAATAAGGTCTCTAGATGTAGCGTTTATATCATCATAGACATGGTCTTCTACAAGACAAGGCATAGATTTTAATTGACCGTCGTACGTAAAGAAACCATTCTCTGACATCCAATAAGCCGTACCATCAACTTCAATACAAGCGTTCTTACCAAACAATCCACAGTTAGTACCTACTTGTTCAAAAGCAAATACAAAGTCTCCACCTACAAATTTCATCAAAAACAATGCAGTATCCGTCCATACATAAATAGCATCCCTACCTTTAATAGCTCCCATAATTTTTGAACCATCAGCAAGTCTTTGAGTACCAGAATTATTTTCTGCTTTTACAGTGTAAGCATCTGTGCCATCAATATTTTCTTGATCAGAAAAACGTAAAAACATATCGTCTTGAGTTGAAGATGTTCCAACTGTAGTTTCTGTACCAAAAAATACTAAGTGTCTATCTGGAGTTGATACCAATACATGTCTAGATGCAGTTGGTGCGTTTGCTAGTAATGTAGCTCTAGTGTTTATTGCATTAAGCGCAGAAGCATCCCATTCAAAACACTTGCCATTATAAATAAGTGCAATTAATTTTGTACCATAGTTATCAAGAATCCATAGACCAGGGTCTATTGTAAAGTCAGAAGACGCTGGATCTCCCCATCCTGCAAAACTAGAAATATTTTGAACAGTATCACCACCACTATGTCCTGCTTTTGTGGTGCCATTAACTTCTCTTGCACCACCACTTAATATATTAGTTGTAGTATTATTTGCTGTATAACTAATATCTTCTGTACCTATTCTTATTTCACCAGCTGATGGAAAAGCTGCTGAGTTAGTCAAAGGAATATCAGTTACAGTATCATTTATGGTAGAAGCTAGAGTTGTAGTTGCAGCACCTAATGAAGTACCACCGTATAAACCAGCACCCCAACCAAAACCACCAAGTTGTTGAGAAGGGCCTACTGTAAAATAACATAAGACAGAAGTGCTGTTTCCATCACTTGTAGTCAAAGGTGTTCCCGACTCTTGATTCTCAGCTGTGATTGTAAAAGTTGTAGTAGTTGGTACAGATGTTACCATGTATTTAATATCTTCAAATGTAGCATTACTATAAGTCGATGCTGCCGGCACTCCTGCTACACTGTCAAATAAAACAATATCATCTTCTATTAATCCATGAGCCCCGGTGCATGTTACCGTAATTGTTTTAGATGATGACGTACTTGTAAATTTTGCGCCTGTTAAAGTATCTCGAATAGGGTGTATATCGTAATACGTACCACCTGAATACACATATAAAATTCTGTTGGTTCCTAAAGCCGCATATTTAATACCGGCATTATCATCCCAATGATGAATGGCTCTAGCTGCACCTGTTAATTTATCTTGTCCTAATTGTTGCCAGCCACCTATTTTTTCAGGTGAACCATATCTAAAACGTACGTTATCACCATCAAACCATTGCCCTTCAGCACCGGTCTCTGTGACTTGTTTATTAAATCCTGGAGCAAAGCCTAATTTTTGTAACATATAAAAACCTGTTTATTAGGTGTTATATCAGATTGTAAATGATTTCAACAGATTTAAAGCAGAGGGAATCTGTGGTGGATCATCCCCCTGCAAGCCTAATGTATAGACTATTTTTTAATTTTTGTCAACTTAACACCTTTAAACCAGGCAGGTGCGCCTAACAAAGGTCTTTTGTCTAAATAGTTTTCTTTAGCTGTTTTAGAACTAGCTTTATTATAATGTAAAAACACTTGTCCACAGTCTTTACCTTTAAATTCTTCTCTCCAATGTTCAAGATCACAACCAGAATATATTAACATATCTCCAGGGTTGAGGTCGACTTTAATACCAGCCTGACCTGTCTTACCCGTTGGATCTAAATAAATTGACCAAGGATCACCACCTAAATTTAATGTAGTAGATATCTCACATGAGTATCTATCTTTATGTCTAGCTAGTACATCACCTTGTTTATAAATTCTTGCGTAGGAATACGTAGGACTTAACTTAATTCCAGTGTGTTTTTCCATAACTGGTTTTACTTGTTGTAATAAAGTTTCCATAGCAATATCAGAATAATGTGAATAAGTATTTGGCACTTGCTCATCATTCCATACACCATAATATTCTGTAAAAGGTGAAATATATTTTTGATCAAATAAAAATCTTGCAACTTCTCTTTTGTTTAAGAAATATTTATAAACAAACTCTGCAATCTCAGGTGAGATAGCTTTTTTTAATACTGTGTATTTATTTTTCTTAAACGACATTTAATACTCCTTTTGGTATTGCTTGGCAGTTCCAATGTATAAATCTAAACGGATTATAACCCATATCTACAATGTACTGATGAGGTAGATATGATGGAAAAAACATTATTCTACCTGGTTTTACTTGATAATTTATTGCTGATGATGCGTAAGTTACTTTTGTTTTATCTTTTTCTGGTAATAGATTCATAACATTACCTGGTCTTGGATCTTCAAACATAGGCAAAGATGTAGATTCATCTGCTTTTAAAAAATAAAAACCTGATATGTGACCATTCCAATGAGTGTGTAAAGTATGGTGTCCACCACCTTTTTTAGCAAACTCTTGTACCCACATTTCTGTAGTAAATAATTGATGACCAGACATGTCAAAACCCATTTCACCTAATAAGTTATGTGCTGTTGCACCTATATAATTTTGTAATTCTGCAAAGTTAGGATCACCAATTAATGATGTTGAATGAAATACATGACCCATGTCTCCTTTATCACCAAATTTTTTATTACGTTTATCAATGGCTGGTTTTAAATTTTTCTTTGATGCTTCAATATATTTGTCTGATGCTTTGTTTAAACTATCTACAAATTTTGGTTCATCTGCAAACCATATAGGACATTTAAAAAATTCTTCTAATTGTAATTGTTGAGGATAACCTGCAACTTCTTTTTTTACTTTTTGTTTTCTAGCTTTAGCTTTTTTCTTTTTCATATTTCTCCTTTATTGAAATGGATATCCTAAGTTCCATATTACTAAACTGTTTCTTTCTCCACTTTTAACAGGACATACTCTATGCCATACAAATGAAGGAAACACAACCAATGATCCTTTTGGTAATATTTCTTTACATTTTACTGGTTTTCTAGGTTTATCAGGATCTAAATTTCTAAAATCAAATTCTAGTTCCCCACCCTTATAATCTTTAGGATCAGATAAAGTTACTGTCACAGATAATTTTCTAATTTTTCCGTGCGATGGATCACCTTGTTGTCGTTGATAAGGTCGATCCCAGCTATCGCAATGCCAATCATAATATTGGCCTTTTTTATATTTTGTAAATTGACAAGACTCAGAAAAATCCCAATTATAATTCCAACCTGCTGATGCATTTGCTTGATGTATATAAGGTTGTATTTCTTTATAAATCCATCTATCATTCATCCAAACAATATTAGAATCTCTTTTCTTTTTTAAATCTTTAATTTGTTTTTGATTTAATTTTTTACTATCACCATAACCACCAGTGACTGCCATTTGTTCTTGAAGTTGTTTTCCGTATTTAGAAATATCATCACAGATACGTTCTGGAATGACTGATTTAAAATACCAATAATAATTTGTTAGGTTCATATGTCTTTATAAAAAACTTTATAAAGAATTTTTAAGAAACTGTCAATAATTAAAGTTAAGCCATCCTGTTACAATATATTTACCATATTGTTTAGTAATTTGTCCTCTATGTGTATGAGTCCAATCTGTAGGCCATATTAAAGTAAGACCTTTTTTTGCAGGAGCGGTGATTTTTTGATAATAAAACTCAGTGCCTCCTTTTGGAACATTATTAAGATATGTCATAAACACAAGTGATCTTGTCGTATTAAATAAACCAGCTCTTTCAAAATGCCAAGTTTTATAACCCGCTGATTTTTTATAATATTGAATTTTTAAATCTTCTTTTATTGATGAGGTATTAATTTTTTTAACAAATTTAAATTTGTTTTGATATTTTTTTAATACTTTGTTTAATTCTAAACCATAGTCTTGTGCAAGTTTTTTATTTGATAGTAATGATAAATCTAAACTATCTTTCATTTTTTTATTTACGTGATTTCTGTCTGTGTTTAAAGTTACAGTGCCTGAAGAAGCATATTTTATATTGTTATCAAAATATAATTTAATTTTATCACATAGGTCAGTATCAATATAATAACCACCAATAAATGTCTCCACCCCAAACATATGTTCTTTCATTTTAAATATATTTTAATTAAATACTAAAGTCCCCGAAACTGTAAAAGTTGCAACTTTAGAACTACTAGGACCACATAAAAGTGTATTTGTTCCAGGTGTTACACCACATATATGAGGTGAGTAAGTACTAGGGATTTTAACCATAATTCTGCCTGAACCTCCTGCTCCTCCTAAAGAAGAAAAAGGTTCCCCTGTTCTTTGACCACCACCGCCACCACCAGTATTTACTACGCCAGGTCCAACTGGGGGAGCAGCACTACCAGGACTGTTAACTCCATTTCCACCACCTCCTGATCCTCCATTTGATTCAGGATTCGAGTGGGCTGATGAACCACCACCTCCACCACCATATGTTACTCCTGTTGGTCCATAATAAGGTTGAGGGGCACTTCCAAATACTGGAGCAATAGATGATCCAGATCCTCCAGAACCTCCAGCACCTGATGAAGGTCCATTTCCTCCAGTGCCTCCAGCTCCACCACCTCCACCACCAGCATAGGCTGGACCTGAGTCTTGTCCAGAACCTCCAGGATTTCCTTCTGATGGACTAAATCCTCCTGCATTACCAGTTCCTCCACCATCGGGATCAGGTCCTCTAACTCCACCACCACCTGAACCTCCTGGTGCTCCATCAGTTGGATTATTACCTGCAACATATCCACCACCTCCACCACCAGCTGTTGCTAATATTGAAAAAGGTTCGCAAGCTGCAAATACTGAAGGGTTTCCACTAATTGAAGGTCCACCAGAATTTGTACCAGCACCCCCTGCTCCAATTGTTACTGTTAAAGCTTTTCCTGCCACATCAGATAATGTTTGAGAAGTTAATAATCTAAATCCACCAGCTCCACCTCCACCACCTATATTAACACCTCCGCCTCCGCCACCACCTAATGCAAAAACGTCAGCTTCTACATCTACCATAAATCTTGGCCATGTTCCTTGACTCTGTGCTTGAAATTGACTTTGCATTGACCACACACCACTTGCTTTATTTAATTCTTTTACGATGACTACACCCGAGCCACCAGCTCCTTTTGGAGATCCTGCAGCGTCACCAGCTCCACCACCACCACCTGAGTTTGCTCTACCACTATAAGCAGTACCTGCACCTCCAGGAAAAGTTCCAGCAGCGCCATTACCACCGCCACCTGTTCCACCAGATCCTGCATTTAAATTCCAGTTTTGTAAACCTCCTGATCCACCACCACCTGCAATAATTCCAGCAGCGGTTGCACCAACTCCAGTTCCATTAGGTAAATAAAAAGGTTGAGGGGCAGCTCCAAAAAAAGGAGTAATATCTACTCCTGCTCCGCCATTAGCTGAACCACCACCACCGGGTAAAAAAGGAGTTTGTCCATTTTGACCAACAGCACCAGCTCCACCACCACCTGCAGCTCCACCTGGAGACGTAAACCCACCTCCAGGAAAACCTTCGCCACAAACTGCTGTTCCACCTGCTATACTTGAAGTAGGAGCATCTAATAAACCTGCTCCACCTCCAGATCCACCTGGAGCTCCTATAGCGGGCGATGGATTAGGTGCAGTTCCTTCTAAACCACCTTTACCTCCACCTGTTGTAGAAGAAGATCCAAAACTTGTACTTACGCCATTTGCACTAGGTGAACCACATGGACCAGCTCCACCACCTCCGATTGTAACTGAAACTCCTGACGATGGAATAGGTAATGATGGAAATACTTTTGCTCCACCAGCTCCACCACCTGAAAGAGTACCAGAACCACCACCACCAGATACAATTAATACTTGACCAGCCCTTGTACCAGGATTAGTTGCAGTAAAAGTTCCTGAAGATGTTTTAGATGAAACCGCACACTTCCCAAAAGAAGCTTGATTAATTACACCAATTATTCCGCCATTAGATCTGGCCATTTGAGTCTCCTATTCGGACACCCAAGCTGAACCATTCCAATCGTAAATTGTTTTTGGATCTGAAGTGTCGTTTGATTTAGTTGCTTCCCAACCTTTAGTGTTGTCAGCGTTATATTTTGTTTCGTTCCAATAAATCATGTAAATCCATACTGATGGGTCTTCACCATCATCTGTGATTGTTGGATAAGTTATTGGTGCTTGCCAATCATCACTTGCATCAAGTGACCATGAAGCATGAGGTTGTTGTCCTAAAAATTTATCTTTTACAGGATCATAGATCATACCTTTTCCTGCATATTGTTTTCTAAAATTGTTGTTGTAAGAAGTTTGTTTCCAAATCCCACCTTTAAAAAAATTAATACACCATGTTTCTCCATCAACATGCATGTCTGAAGGAACTTCATCGTTAGCAACAACTACTACTCTTTCAACAACTTGATGTTCATCTGATGTAAAACCTGTTGGATCTACTTTTGTTTTTAATTCTGCGAAATGTGCCATATTTTTACTCCTTAAATATAATACTTATAATTTATGACTCAGTGATTGTCAATCTAGTTTGACCAAGTTCCTGATTTTACATTTTCATAAACTTCATTCATACTCCATACACCAGGAGCTATTGGAAAATTAGGTGTTGCACCTGCTTGTTTTACAATAACTACACCTGGTCCACCTACACCAGCCGCAGGGTTAGCATTATTTACACCACCACCACCGCCACCTGTGTTAGCTACACCGGGAGCAGTTGGAGGGGCTCCAGGACCAGTTGGTTCTCCTGTTCCACCACCACCAGGTCCACCTTGACCACAACCACCTCGACCACCGCCACCACCACCAGCAAATAATCCACAAACACCGACACTAGTACCAAAAACTGGACTTGCATCTGCACCGTTTCCACCATTACCTGCAGTAGGCGCTAATCCAGTTCCACCGGCTCCTCCTGCGCCACCACCACCTCCTGCTTTAAATGAATAAGGAGCGGGAGCGACTCCACTTCCTGCGCCACCAGCATTTCCTTGACCACAAGTTCCTGATCCACCTGCAAGTGGGGCTACGTTGTGTCCTGCTCCACCACCACCAGAACCACCTGGTAAACCATTACCAATACTATTTGGACTAGGAGATCCAGTTCCACCTCCACCGCCGCCTGAAGTAGACAAAGGTGATGATGAACCAAAAGTTGAAGCGTCTCCTGTTGTACCTCTTGTACCTGGAGCAGGGGATTTTCCACCAGCTCCACCTCCACCAATTGTTACTGGAACTTGAGATCCTGGAATAGGATGACAGTTAGTTAATTTGTAACCACCAGCTCCGCCACCACCACCATAGCCTCCACCGCCACCGCCACCGGATACTACAAGTACACTTGCTGTTCCTGGTCCAAAACCTGGTGAACAATAATTACCTGATGAGGTAAATACGGTTTGTAAATCGTCTCTTGATGTGGTTTGTGTGGGTCCAATTATTCCGCCATTGCCAGCCATAATTTAAACCTCCTAAGCGTCGTTTATGACTTCATATGATACAAATAAATCTAGGTCACCAGCAGCGCTTGCTCCACCTTTTAGTATGTCACCTTCCATAAGATAGATAGGTGTATCGACCAATACTAACGTTGCGTCAGCTGGTACCGAAACTGTTTTTGCTAAATAAACTGTTGCGTCTGCTCCAGTTGTTGTAACTCCTGTTGTACCAGAACCCATTCCATCTACAAACAAACTTACGTCTGCTGCATTTGTTCCATCTACGTTTGCTACTGTTACTCTATTTAATTTTACGACTACGTCTGCTGCTACTGTCATCAATGTGTCAGTTGCTGTTGCACTTAAATTCCATCCAGCGTTACCGCCTAAGATTGTTGTTACTGCTACTATATTTGGGTTTGCCATAATTTAATCCTTTTATCCGAAAACAATTGCCATTGCAATAGCTTTTCCTGTTGATATACCAAAAGTTGAGGTTGATGTCCACTGTGTATTTCCAGAGCCATCTGAAGTTACTAAGGCTTGAGAAGTCGATCCTACGGCTGCTGGTAATGTTATAGTATAAGATGCTCCAACTGTTGCAGGAGCGTCAATTCCTACATATTCTCCACCTGTGTTATCTCCCAATCTTAAATCACCTTCTGCTGCAATTGTAAGGTTTGCATCATCCCATGTTAGATTAGCTGAAGCTCCAAAAGCACCACTATTATTAAATTGAACTTGTGTATCTGATCCTGCAGGATTAGATTCATCAATTGCAATCTCATAAACACCTGTATTAGTTGCTACACCATCGAGGTAAATAACTTTCCAATTTTTTTCAGTGGTTCCAAAAGTTACTGTGGCACCTGAACCAGATGCTGCTTTTAATTGAACTGTTTGTGCACCCGATGTACTATTTTTAATAAAATAAAAATTTTCTGTAAGTAGTGGAAAAGTTACAACTCTGCTTCCAGATATTGATCCTGTTAATTCTATAACTCTTTGTTGAGCAGTACCTGTTAAAGCACCATCTGCTATTGTTAAAGCTGTTGGTGTTCCTGAATCAGTTACGGCTTGAGAATTATATCCACCAGTTAATTGTTCAATAAGACTTAAATTAGCATTTGTTTTTGTCCCCCAGGTACCGGCGTTTTCACCAGTTGCCATTAATTCGAGACCAAGATCAGTATATGTTGAAGCCATAATTTTTTTCTCCTAAACTACGCGAGTTACGTCTGTATACGATGTATTTCCTACTACGTCAACATCAGAATAACTTGCGCCATTTGTTTTATTAACTGCACTATAACTTGTATTTCCAATAATATCAATATCTTGATATCCTAGTATAATAACCTCTCCAACTGCTGAAGTAGCCACTTGTCCTAGACCGACTAAACTAGCTATAGATAATTGAGTTGTTGTTAAAGTTCCTAAAGATGTCGAAGCTGATTGACCTGTTAGATTAGCTCCAGTTATATTTGAAATAGTTAAAGAACCTAAAGATGTCGAAGCTGATTGACCTGTTATGTCAATAACAGGACTTCCAGATATTGTAACAGCACCAACTTCTGTTTCAGCTGAAAGACCTGTAAGACCCATAACATCTGCAGGCGATATATTTCCTACTGCACTTGTAGCTGATAAACCAGATAACCCCACTGAATGATCATCTACAGATAATAATCCTGTACTTGACGTTAAACTTAATGCAGGTAATACAAGTGTGTGATTAGAAAATGCAGTTAAACTTCCTACTGCACTTGTTGAAGATAATGCAGGTAGACCTACAACATCTTCTGCCGTAAGAACTCCAACACTAGCAGTTGCAGATAGGCCAGTTAAATTAAATACAGCTGAATCAACTGTACCCCAACCATTCTCACCCCAATCAAGTGTACCCCAACCAGGTTTTATTTCTGTTGTTAAAGCTCCGACAGAACAAGTTGCAGAGAAACTAGATAATGTAATTTTAGTTTCACCACCCCAACCTTCAAAGCCCCACGTATCTGCACCCCAACCTGTTTCATTAAATGCAGTTAAAAATCCAACAGTAGATGTTGTTGAAAGACCAGAAAGAGTGACTTCAATACTATCTTGATCACTCCATTTATTTTGTCCCCATTGTAAAACTCCCCACGTATTTGAAAGGACTGTATTAGCCTGTCCACCCATACCAGAGTGATATTGACAATAGTAATAAAGTTGTGGTGCGCTATCCGCTACAACGATTGTTGTTTGAGTTGAACTATTATGGGTTACGCCTGTTGTATATTCACTTCCACCATTATGTGTACCATCATCAGTAGTCGAAAATCTAAAAGGGTGAGCTGAAGGATAATTAAATATATAAGTATAACCTTCTGCAAGATTTATAGTGTCCTGTAGTACACCATCTATATAATATTTATTGCCAGAACCAGGGTTGGCTACTGTTACTGTAAATGTTCGGATTGCCGACATAAGGATTTACTCCCTATGCTATCTGAACGATTGCGTTACCTGCTGTCTGTGCTGGAAATTGAACTGTGAATGTTCCACTTGTTACAGTTTTATCTGCACCAAAGTTAACAACACACACTGATCTGTTTGTTGTGAATCCTGTAACTGCTGTTGAATTATAAATTAAACAACCTCTTGCTGTAAATGTAGCTGAAGTAAAACTAACATCATTAAATTTTACACACGCTGTATCACTAGATAAAACTGGATCAGCTGATGGTGTTAATGCTGTCCCACCTGCAGTGTAACCAGTGTTTGAAGAGCCGCCATCAGTTTGACTTTGACTAACTTCAAGTGTGTTAGTTGGAACTGCATTAGCAGATGAAGGTGCTGTATAAACAGTTGTTGTTTTACTTAATGAAGCTGAGTCACTTGAAAATAAAGCTAACTTAAATGCGTTACCTGTTGGTGCACCACTAGAATCATTAAAATTGTGGCCACCTTGTAAAATTTCTACTTTAAAAGAATTACATATTGCTGATGTTATCGTCATAATTTTTTACCTCAATTTACGGAGACGGCGACTTAACTGGTATTCTAACTGTTCCATCAGTGTAATCGTCTCGTCTTCGTCTTCCAAGTTGCATACCTGAAAACTGTTGTACTGCATTTTTATATCTATTTTCATAATAAGTCAACATATCCATTGGACCTTTTAAATATCCGAACGCCTCTACAAGACATGCATATAATAAACCTTGTGGAAAGTAGTTACTTAAGTAAGTATCGGAATTACCATCAGATCCTGAACCAAGTCCTGTTGGGTATTTATTATAATAAATTCTAAATTTGTAAGCTGCATCTGGCGTAGGTGCTATATACATCCCGCCTGATGTAGTATCAGTTAAAGTTGTTGCTCCACCAAACATTGCATAATATTTAGGGAATCCTGTAACATCTTGAGCTGTTAAATCACCTTCAGACCCTGTTAATCTGTCTGTATATTCTGATAAATATGTCTGATCTTTTTTTTCTAACCAAGTTCCAGTGCCTGTTGTGTTTGCTGTCGAGTTAAATACTTCTATTCCTCTAACAAATAAAGTTCCTGCTGGTGCATTAATTGTGTTATTGTCTGTAGATAAAGCACCTTCTTGAACAAATCTATCTGCATCCATAGGAAGTTCTTGGTTAATTCGCATCTCAGCTGCCATAATAATTCCATCAACAACGGTTGTAGTTAAAACAGAACTATCTACTTCTGTGTAATCTCTTATCGCTGTAGTTAGTGTTGTATATGTATATTTTGAAACTCCTGACATAATTAACCTCTATCATTAACGGGTCCGATTGTACACTGAAAACCGCCCCCTGTTTCTGTGCTTGATGCAGCGTTAGTTAACGTAACATTTATACCATCAAATTGTGTAGTTGTAGATGGTTGACCTGTACTTGGAACCGATGTTTCATTTAAAGAAACAACTTTATAACAACCAAAAACTTTTGCTAAATTAGAATGAGATCCAGCAA
>Ga0208134_1001057_pt1 | contig 16680 bp, 13 predicted proteins | sample VirMetDEL_Mar_31_FD_184515 | JGI IMG/M metagenome (GOLD analysis project Ga0208134, IMG submission 184515) | Aqueous microbial communities from the Delaware River and Bay under freshwater to marine salinity gradient to study organic matter... | ecosystem: Environmental > Aquatic > Marine >... | reverse complement strand
CTGGAGCGTTATCGATTTGAGCGAAGTTTTTAACTTCACCACCATAAGTTTTAGACAAAACGGCAGAGATTGCTGCTGTTAAAGTTGTTTTACCATGGTCAACGTGACCGATGGTGCCCACGTTTACGTGAGGCTTAATACGTTCAAATTTAGCTTTTGCCACGATATATTCCTTTCTTTTCAGAAGTGCTCGATTAATTCGAGCAATATAACATTGATGCCGTAACCAATATTAGTTACGAGATTCTATAATCGCTTTTGCAATGTTTTGCGGTGCATCTGCGTACTTCAAGAACTCCATAGAGTATGAAGCACGACCCTGAGATGCAGAGCGCAAATCAGTTGCATAACCAAACATTTCAGATAGAGGCACTACTGCGTGGACAAGTTTAACACCTGCGATGCCATCGTCCATACCTTCGATTATGCCACGACGGCGGTTTAAATCACCCACTACGTCGCCCATATAATTTTCAGGTGTAGTCACTTCTACTTTCATACAAGGTTCGAGCAACACCGGAGACGCTTCAAGCGCCCCCTGTTTAAAGCCCATAGAACCTGCAATTTTGAATGCCATTTCGTTCGAGTCCACATCATGATATGAACCATCAAATAAACTGACTTTCACGTCAAGTACAGGATAGCCGGCTAAAACGCCGTTTTTCATCTGTTCTTGAATACCTTTATCAACGGCAGGAATGAATTCACGAGGAACTACACCGCCTACTATTTCGTTAACAAATTCATAGCCAGAACCCTCTTCGAGAGGTTCAATTCTTAACCAAACATGACCAAATTGACCACGTCCGCCAGATTGACGTATGAACTTACCTTCCACTTCAACTTTAGAACGAATTGTTTCACGGTAGGCTACCTGTGGTTTACCTACGTTACACTCTACACCAAACTCGCGACGCATACGGTCAACGATAATGTCTAAGTGTAATTCGCCCATACCAGATATCAGTGTTTGTGCCGATTCGTCATCAGTCTCAACTTTGAATGATGGATCTTCCGCTGCTAATTTTTGCAGCGCAATCCCCATTTTATCTTGGTCGGCTTTTGAACGAGGCTCAACGGCAATGGTAATTACAGGTTCAGGGAACTCCATGCGCTCAAGAATCACTCTGTGATCATTATCGCAGAGAGTATCACCGGTTGTTACATCTTTAAGACCGATAGCAGCCGCTATATCACCAGCACGTACTTCTTTCAGTTCTGTTCGGTCGTTTGCGTGCATTTGCACAATACGCCCTACTCGCTCACGTTTCTGCTTAACAGAATTATAAACACCAGAACCTGATTCAAGCACACCTGAATACACGCGGATAAAGGTCAGTGTACCAACAAATGGATCAGTCGCAATTTTAAATGCTAAGGCCGCAAAAGGGGCATTATCATCGGGTGGGCGTTTAACTTCGTTTTCGCTGTCATCAATACCGGTAATTGCAGGTACATCATTAGGCGCTGGTAAGAAGTCAACTACCGCATCGAGAACCGCTTGCACACCTTTGTTCTTAAATGCAGAACCACAAGTTGCTAATACGATCTCATTGTTAATTGTGCGCTGACGCAACGCTGTTTTGATCTCGACTTCTGATAACTCACCTTCTTCAAGGTACTTGTTCATCAGTTCATCAGAGGCTTCAGCTGCTGCTTCCACGAGATACTCATGCATCTCTGCCGCTTTTGCTGCTAGATTTGCAGGAATGTCTTCATAAGTGAATGTCATCCCCTGATCTATTTCAGACCAGTTAATGGCTTTCATCTTAATTAAATCAATAACACCCTTGAAGTTCTCTTCTGCACCAATATTTAAATGAATTGGTACACAAGTCGCACCAAGGCGATTACGAATTTGATTTATTACACGGTCGAAATCTGCACCTGCACGGTCCATCTTATTAACAAATACCAGACGCGGAACGTGGTATTTATCAGCTTGACGCCATACGGTTTCAGATTGTGGTTCAACGCCTGACGAGCCGCAGAATACTACTACAGCGCCATCGAGAACACGTAATGAACGCTCGACTTCAATAGTGAAGTCTACGTGACCTGGGGTATCGATGATATTAATACGGTGTTCAGTGAACTGAGCTTCCATACCGCGCCAAAAAGTTGTTACTGCAGCAGAGGTGATAGTAATACCACGCTCTTGCTCTTGTACCATCCAATCTGTCGTGGCGGCGCCGTCATGCACCTCGCCGATTTTATGAGACATACCGGTATAGAACAGAACACGTTCTGTTGTGGTAGTTTTACCTGCATCCACATGAGCAACAATACCGATATTTCGATAACGCTCAATTGGGGTTATACGAGCCACTATTTATACCCTCTCAGCTAAAACTTTTGGTTTTAGCAATATCAACAATATGGAGCGGACCGAAGTCCGCTCCATCATATTACCAACGGTAATGAGCAAAGGCTTTGTTAGCTTCAGCCATGCGATGCACGTCTTCACGCTTCTTAACCGCAGTACCTTTGTTTTCAGACGCATCTAGCATTTCACCTGCTAGACGTAAAGCCATAGATTTTTCACCACGTTTGCGAGCAGCTTCAACTAACCAGCGCATCGCTAGTGCGTTACGACGCACTGGACGAACTTCACATGGTACTTGATAAGTAGAACCACCAACGCGACGAGATTTAACTTCGACTGATGGGCGAACGTTATCAAGAGCTGCTTCAAGGATACTTAAATGATTTTCGCTTTTCTTTTCAGCGACAACATCTAGTGCCTTGTAAATGATTTTTTCTGCAGTCGACTTTTTGCCGTCCTGCATGATGACGTTGATGAACTTAGCCAACAACTCACTGTGAAACTTTGGATCTGGTAGGATTTTACGTTGTCCTACAACGCGACGTCTTGGCATATTAATTCTCCGTATGCTTCAGGTATTTCCAAAACTGGAATGTCAAATAAATACTAGCTTGGCCTTACTTAAACGGGATACGTTAAGACTTAGGACGCTTAGCACCGTACTTAGAACGGCCTTGGCGACGTGAAGTCACGCCAGCACAGTCTAATGCGCCACGAACAGTGTGGTAACGCACACCTGGTAAGTCTTTAACACGACCACCACGGATTAGGATTACACTGTGCTCTTGCAAGTTATGGCCTTCACCACCGATATACGAAGTTACTTCGAAACCGTTAGTTAAGCGCACACGAGCTACTTTACGTAGTGCAGAGTTAGGTTTTTTAGGTGTTGTAGTGTACACACGAGTACAAACACCACGTTTTTGTGGGCACGCGTTCAACGCAGGCACATTAGTCTTTTCGACTTTTGGCGCGCGTGGCTTACGTACCAACTGGTTAACAGTTGCCATGTATAGCTCCGACAGTTGATTCAAGCTCAACAATTAGGTGTGAAAAATCTATATCCCACAATGGTGGGACGCGGAATTTTAGAAAGGTAATGGCAATCTGTCAAGAAATAGCCAACTTTTCATGCAAATTCCAATAAAAAAGGCGCCAATGGCGCCTTTTTTTAACAAAAAACTAACTTAATCTTGGCCACCGGCCAAGTTTAGTAGATCTGCTAGGTTCTGTTCAGCTTCGCTTGCAGTAACAGTTGTAGCTGCTACTTTGCCACGAGAACTTAACACTTTAGCGCGTTCTTCGTTACGGGTCTTGTGATAAGCATAACCAGTACCAGCTGGGATCAAACGACCAACGATTACGTTTTCTTTCAGACCACGTAATGGATCGCTCTTACCGCCAACGGCCGCTTCAGTTAACACACGAGTGGTTTCCTGGAACGATGCTGCAGAAATGAATGATTCAGTAGCCAAAGACGCTTTGGTAATACCGAGTAATTCACGTTCAAACGTTGCAGGTGTTTTACCTTGAGCGATTAACTCACGGTTAGCAATCTTCACGCGTGAAACTTCTGCTTGCTCACCTTCTAAGAATTCAGTGTCGCCTGTTGAAGTGATCAAACACTTACGTAACATTTGACGAATGATAACTTCGATGTGCTTATCGTTGATCTTAACGCCCTGTAGACGGTAAACATCTTGTACTTCGTTCACAATGTAGTTTGCTACGTTGTGGATACCACGAAGACGAAGAATGTCGTGTGCCGCTTCTGGGCCGTCTGCTATAACTTCACCACGTTCGACTTTTTCACCTTCGAACACGTTTAAGTTACGCCACTTAGGGATCATCTCTTCATAGTGATCACTACCATCGGCTGGCGTAATCACTAGACGACGCTTACCTTTAGTTTCCTTACCGAACGAGATAGTACCTGAGATTTCTGCAAGAATTGCAGGCTCTTTCGGCTTACGCGCTTCGAATAAGTCAGCAACACGTGGTAGACCACCGGTGATGTCACGAGTTTTAGACGATTCTTGTGGAATACGTGCTAATGGATCACCAACGTTGATTTTCGCGTTATCGTCTTTCGACACAATCGCGTTACCAGGTAAGAAGTATTGAGCTGGTACTTCAGTACCAGGGATCATTAAGTCGTTACCATTGGCATCAACTAAGCGAATAGCTGGACGCAATTCTTTACCGGCTGAAGTACGCGCACCAACATCGAGCACCACAACAGAAGATAAACCCGTTAACTCGTCAGTTTGGCGAGTCATAGTTACGCCATCGATCATGTCAACGAACTTCACGCTACCGGCAACTTCAGAAATAATTGGGTGAGTATGTGGATCCCAGTTTGCGATGATTTCGCCAGCTGCAACTTCACTTTCTTCCAATTTCTCTAATACGGTACCGTAAGGTACTTTATAGCGCTCTTTCTCACGACCTAGCTCATCGATGATAGCTATCTCAGAAGAACGAGAAACAATTACAAGCTTACCGTCGATATTTGAAACATGCTTAGCATTGTGTAACTTCAGAGAACCCGCGTTCTTAACTTGAACGTTGTTTTCTGCAGAAGCTCGAGATGCCGCACCACCAATGTGGAACGTACGCATGGTTAGCTGTGTACCAGGTTCACCAATAGACTGCGCCGCAACAACACCAATCGCTTCACCGTGGTTAATAATATGACCACGAGCCAAGTCACGACCGTAACATGCCGCACACACACCAAAGTCTGTGTCACAGGTAATAACAGAACGTACAATGACTTCGTCGATACTGTGTTCTTCTAACGTATTACACCATGCTTCATCAAGAAGTGTGTTGCGTGGAGCAAGCACTTCATCTGTACCTGGCTTCATTACGTCAAGCGCAACCACACGACCTAGAACACGTTCACGTAATGGCTCAACAACATCACCACCTTCAATAAGCGGTTTCATTGTTAGACCATGCTCAACACCACAGTCATCTTCAATAACAACTAAGTCTTGTGCAACGTCTACTAAACGACGAGTCAAGTAACCCGAGTTAGCTGTCTTCAATGCTGTATCGGCAAGACCTTTACGCGCACCGTGAGTAGAAATAAAGTACTGAAGTACGTTTAGACCTTCACGGAAGTTAGCCGTAATTGGTGTTTCGATGATTGAGCCATCTGGCTTAGCCATCAAACCACGCATACCTGCTAGCTGACGGATCTGTGCAGCACTACCACGAGCACCTGAGTCAGCCATCATATAGATGCTGTTAAACGAAGCTTGTTGCTCAGGTACACCATCACGGTTAATCACTGTCTCAGTAGACAAGTTTTCCATCATGGCTTTAGAGACTTTTTCGTTCGCGCTTGCCCAGATATCGATTACTTTGTTGTAACGCTCACCAGCTGTTACAAGACCTGACTGGAACTGCTCTTGAATTTCAAGCACTTCAGCTTCAGCGTCTGCAACTAAGGTGTATTTCTCGTCAGGAATAACCATGTCATCGATACCAACAGAGGCACCAGAAATGGTTGCAAAACGGAAACCGGTATACATCAATTGGTCAGCAAAGATAACAGTATCTTTAAGACCTAGTTGACGATAACAAGTGTTCAACAGCTTAGAAATCTGTTTCTTACCCATGTTTTGGTTAACCAAATCATACGATAAGCCTTCAGGCAAAATTAATGATAAAAGAGCACGACCAACAGTCGTATCAATGATACGAGTTGCTTTAGTTCTTTCGCCATCTTCTGCGATGTTGGTTTCGGTAATACGCACTTTAACGCGAGCATGTAGTTCAGCAACACCAGTAGCGTAGGCTTTTTCTACTTCTGACACATCAGCGAATGCCATACCTTCACCGCGACCGTTAATACATTCACGGCTGGTGTAGTACAAACCTAATACAACGTCCTGAGACGGCGTAATTACTGGCTCACCGTTAGCAGGTGACAAAATGTTGTTGGTTGACATCATTAGCGCACGAGCTTCTAACTGAGCTTCAAGCGTTAATGGTACGTGAACCGCCATTTGGTCACCGTCGAAGTCGGCGTTGTATGCCGCACAAACTAACGGATGCAATTGAATTGCTTTACCTTCAATCAGTACAGGTTCAAATGCTTGAATACCTAGTCTGTGAAGTGTTGGTGCACGGTTAAGCATTACTGGATGTTCACGAATCACTTCGTCTAGCACATCCCATACTTCAGCCTGTTCGCGTTCAACCATTTTCTTAGCAGCTTTAATAGTCGTCGCTAAACCACGCGCTTCTAACTTGCCGTAAATAAATGGTTTGAATAGCTCAAGCGCCATCTTCTTAGGAAGACCACACTGATGCAGACGTAAAGTAGGACCTACGGTAATTACCGAACGGCCTGAATAGTCAACACGCTTACCAAGTAAGTTCTGACGGAAACGACCTTGCTTACCCTTGATCATATCAGCAAGAGATTTAAGCGGACGCTTGTTAGAACCGGTAATAGCACGACCGCGACGACCGTTATCTAATAGCGGTTATCTAATAGCGCATCAACTGACTCTTGTAACATACGTTTTTCGTTACGTACAATAATGTCAGGCGCAGCTAAATCTAACAGACGCTTTAAGCGGTTGTTACGGTTAATCACACGACGGTAAAGATCGTTAAGATCTGATGTCGCGAAACGACCACCATCTAACGGCACTAATGGACGTAGATCAGGTGGAAGAACCGGTAATACTTTTAAGATCATCCACTCTGGCTTGTTGCCAGAAGTGAAGAATGCTTCCATCAATTTAAGGCGTTTAGTCACCTTTTTACGACGGGTTTCAGAGTTAATTGAAGGCAACTCTTCACGCATTTGCTCGATCTGTTCAGCTAAATTGATAGCACGTAGCAATTCAAGAACTGCTTCAGCACCCATTTTAGCTTCAAACTCGTCACCGTATTCTTCTAACGCATCAAGATACGTTTCTTCGGTCAGCATTTGGCCGCGCTCAAGCGTGGTCATACCAGGCTCGATAACAACAAATGATTCGAAATACAGTACGCGTTCAATATCACGCAACGTCATATCTAGCATTAAGCCAATACGTGACGGAAGTGATTTTAAGAACCAAATGTGGGCAACTGGGCTAGCCAGATCAATGTGACCCATGCGCTCACGACGCACTTTAGTCTGGGTAACTTCTACGCCACACTTTTCACAAATAACACCACGGTGCTTCAAACGCTTGTATTTACCACACAAACATTCGTAATCTTTAACCGGACCAAAGATACGCGCACAAAACAAACCTTCACGTTCAGGCTTGAATGTACGGTAGTTAATGGTTTCTGGCTTCTTTACTTCACCAAAAGACCAAGAACGGATTAGATCTGGCGAGGCCAAACCAATTTTAATACCGTTAAATTCTTCAGTCTTACTTTGCTGTTTAAGAAACTTTAATAAGTCTTTCACGTTTCTCTCCTGAAGGAGTTAAACCAGGTGCTTTGCTGCTGCAAAGCACCCTTGGTTACCAAACATTGCTTAAGTGCGATGCTTACTCTTGGTCCAACTCGATATTAATACCAAGTGAACGAATTTCCTTCAACAATACGTTGAAAGACTCAGGCATGCCAGGTTGCATCTGATGGTTACCGTCGACGATGTTTTTATACATCTGAGTACGACCGTTATTTATACATCTGAGTACGACCGTTAACGTCATCTGATTTAACTGTTAGCATTTCTTGTAGAGTATAAGCAGCACCATATGCTTCAAGTGCCCACACTTCCATCTCACCGAAACGCTGACCACCAAATTGAGCTTTACCGCCCAATGGTTGTTGAGTCACTAAGCTGTACGAACCCGTAGAACGAGCGTGCATCTTGTCATCAACTAAGTGGTTCAATTTAAGCATATACATGTAACCAACGGTTACTTTACGCTCAAATTCGTTACCGGTACGGCCGTCACATAATGTCAACTGGCCAGACTCAGGTAAGCCTGCAAGAGCAAGCATTTGCTTGATCTCTTTCTCTTTAGCACCGTCGAATGCTGGTGTAGCAATTGGAATACCACCTTTAAGGTTGGTAGCCAAGCGCACAACTTCATCATCAGTAAACGAATCGATATCAACGCGTTGAAGCACGTCATCACCTAATTCATAAACTTGTTTGATGTAACCACGAAGTTCGGCAATTTCACGCTGCTCTTCAAGCATAGCAGTAATTTTATTACCGATACCCTTAGCTGCTGCGCCCATGTGGACTTCAAGTACCTGACCGATGTTCATACGCGAAGGTACGCCCAATGGGTTAAGTACGATGTCTACAGGATTACCTTCTTCATCGTATGGCATGTCTTCAACAGGACAAATCTTCGAGATAACACCTTTGTTACCATGACGACCTGCCATCTTGTCACCAGGCTGGATAGTACGTTTAACTGCAAGGTAAACCTTAACAATTTTCAATACACCAGGTGCCAAGTCATCACCTTGGGTGATCTTGCGACGCTTGATTTCAAATGTCTTATCGAAGTCTGCTTTAAGCTCTTCATGCTGTTCAGCTAACTGCTCTAATTCAGTTTGTTTTGCTTCATCGTCGATAACTTGGATTAATACGTCTTTACGTGGGATCTCAGCTAACTTAGCTTCAGAATAACCTACAGACAATAACAAGTTACGTGCACGGCCCAATACGCCTTCTTCAAGGATCTTGAACTCTTCACCTAAGTCTTTACGAGCTTGGCGAACATGCATTTCTTCAATTTCAAGCGCACGCTTATCTTTCTCAACGCCGTCACGGGTAAATACCTGTACGTCGATGATGGTGCCTTTGACTGAGTTAGGAACACGTAATGAGCTGTCCTTAACGTCAGAAGCTTTTTCACCAAAAATAGCTCGGAGTAGTTTCTCTTCTGGAGTTAACTGTGTTTCACCCTTAGGTGTCACTTTACCCACAAGAATGTCGCCACCCTTCACTTCTGCACCAATATAAACGATACCTGATTCATCTAATTTAGATAAAGCAGACTCACCTACGTTTGGAATATCAGCAGTGATTTCTTCGCTACCCAATTTAGTATCACGAGCAATACAAGAAAGCTCCTGAATATGGATAGTAGTAAAACGATCTTCTTGCGCTACGCGCTCAGAAATTAAGATCGAATCTTCGAAGTTATAACCGTTCCAAGGCATGAACGCGATGCGCATGTTCTGACCAAGCGCCAAATCACCTAAATCGGTAGATGGACCATCGGCCAATACATCGCCACGAACCACTGGCTCACCAACAGAACAACAAGGACGTTGGTTAATACAGGTGTTTTGGTTTGAACGGGTATATTTAGTTAGGTTGTAAATGTCGATACCGGCTTCACCTGCGTGTAGCTCATCTTCATTTACTTTAACTACGATACGGCTAGCATCAACATAATCAACCACACCGCCACGTTTAGCAGCTACAACCACACCAGAGTCAACAGCAAGAGTACGTTCAATACCCGTTCCGACTAACGGCTTATCAGCACGTAAAGTAGGTACTGCTTGACGTTGCATGTTTGCACCCATCAATGCGCGGTTAGCATCATCGTGTTCTAAGAACGGAATTAATGATGCTGCAACAGAAATAATCTGCTGTGGAGATACGTCCATATACTGAACATCGGCTGCGCGCATAAAGGTAGACTCACCTTTGTGACGACAAGCGATTTGTTCTTCTGCCATACGGCCATCAGCATCAACTTCGATGTTAGCCTGAGCAATAACATAACGACCTTCTTCGATTGCTGATAAGTATTCAACATCATCAGTAATCACACCATCAACCACTTTGCGGTAAGGTGTTTCTAGGAAGCCGTAAGAGTTAGTGCGCGCAAAACTTGCTAACGAGTTGATTAGACCAATGTTTGGACCTTCAGGGGTCTCAATTGGACATAAACGACCGTAGTGAGTTGGATGTACGTCACGAACTTCGAAACCAGCACGCTCACGAGTCAAACCACCTGGGCCAAGCGCAGAAATACGACGTTTATGCGTCACTTCTGATAGCGGGTTGTTTTGATCCATAAACTGTGACAATTGTGAAGAACCAAAGAATTCTTTCACTGCCGCAGAAATTGGCTTAGCGTTAATCAAGTCTTGTGGCATTAGCTCGTTTAAATCGCCTAAAGATAGACGCTCACGAACAGCACGCTCAACACGGACTAAACCAACACGGAACTGGTTTTCAGCCATTTCACCAACGCTACGAATACGACGGTTACCTAAGTGGTCAATATCGTCGACTTCATCATAACCATTACGGATTTCGATGATTTTCTTCATAACAGATACGATGTCTTCTTTAGACAACACACCGTTACCTTCGTCTTCTGCAATCTCAAGACGACGGTTGAACTTCATACGACCTACTTTAGATAAGTCATAACGTTCTTCACTGAAGAATAGGTTTTGGAATAAACCTTCTCACTGAAGAATAGGTTTTGGAATAAACCTTCGGCAGCATCTTTGGTTGGTGGCTCGCCAGGACGCATCATACGGTAGATTTCAACTAAAGCTTCTAAGCGGTTAGTTGTTGAATCAATGCGTAATGTGTCAGCAATATAAGCACCATGATCAAGATCATTGATAAACAAAGTATCAATATTCTTAATACCAGCAAGTGATAACTTAGCTAAATCTTCTAAGGTAATCTCGCTGTTTGCGGTCACTAAAACTTCACCGGTATCTTCATCGATGTAGTCTTGAGCAGCATACTTACCAACAATATAATCTACTGGCACTTCTAGCTCAGTCGTGTTGGTTTTTTCAAGTTGCTTAATGTGACGCGCAGTGATGCGACGACCAGCTTCAACTAATAAAGAGCCTTCAGCATCTTTAATGTCATAGCCAGCAGTTTCACCACGTAGGCGGTCAGGCACTAGTGACATCACTAATGAGTCTTTTTTAATCTTAAACTCGATACGCTCAAAGAATAAATCGAGGATATCTTGAGTAGAATATTCAAGCGCTCGTAAAATGATAGTAGCCGGTAATTTACGACGACGGTCAATACGAACGAATAGAGCATCTTTAGGATCAAATTCAAAGTCAAGCCATGAACCACGGTAAGGAATAATACGTGCGTTATACAGCACCTTACCAGAAGAGTGGGTTTTACCACGGTCATGATCAAAGAACACACCTGGAGAACGGTGTAACTGAGACACGATTACACGCTCAGTACCGTTAATAACGAAAGTACCGTTATTAGTCATCATAGGTATATCACCCATGTAGACTTCTTGCTCTTTAATGTCTTTAACAGTGCCAGCAGCAGCTTCACGGTCAAACAACACCATGCGTAATTTAACGCGTAGTGGTGCCGAATAAGTAACACCGCGGATCTGACATTCTTTCACATCAAAAACTGGCTCACCTAGCTTGTAGCTGACATATTGCAGCTCAGAATAGCCAGAAAAGCTCTTGATAGGAAAAACGCTACGGAATGCAGCTTCTAAGCCACGCTCACCCGTAGGGTCTTGATCGGTGAACTTCTTAAAAGAGTCTAACTGGATAGACAATAAATAAGGGATGTCCAAAACTTTTGGACGCTTACCAAAGTCTTTGCGAATACGCTTCTTTTCAGAATAGGAGTAAACCATGGGTTTCCTCTGCTTACGAGATGTGACCAAGACTGAAATAATTTAATTAAATCAGCACGTTTGCCCATCACCGTTGATGGCAAGAACCTAACCAGTAATCTCTGCTAGGGACTGCTAAAACTGGCGACAAACGGTGAAAAAAAATCGCCTGCGCATAAAGCGCAAAAAAGGCCGACGGTTAAAAAACCGCCAGCCTTCACCCAATTGCTTGGGTGATGCAAGCTAAATTATAGCTTACTTAACTTCAACAGAAGCACCAGCGGCTTCTAGATCAGCTTTAAGAGTTGCAGCTTCTTCTTTAGACACAGCTTCTTTAACTGCGATTGGAGAAGATTCAGCCATAGTTTTAGCTTCTTTTAGGCCTAAACCTGTAGCGCTACGAAGTGCTTTAATAACAGCAACTTTGTTTTCGCCATGAGAAGTAAGAACTACGTCAAATTCTGTTTGCTCTTCAGCAACAACAGCATCGCCGCCGCCTGAAACTACTGCAGCAGCAGCAGAAACGCCGAATTTCTCTTCCATAGCTTCGATTAGTTCAACTACTTCCATTACAGACATTGCTGCAAAAGCTTCTAACATTTGGTCTTTAGTGATAGACATTAGAAATATTTCCTATTGTTCTGAATTCAATTTTATTAAGCTGCCTGCTTATAATTAAGCGGCGTCTTGTTTTTGATCGCGAAGGGCGGCCAATGTACGTACGAATTTGCCAGCAGATGCTTCTTTCATAGTCATCATCAACTGAGCTAGTGCTTCGTCGTAAGTTGGTAGTTTCGCTAAACGATCAATATCAGCTGCAGGGATAAACATCCCTTCGAAAGCTGCACCTTTAACTTCAAATTTTGCTTGACCCTTAGCGAAGTCTTTTAAAAGACGCGCTGCAGCACCTGGATGCTCGTTAGAGAAAGCTATTAAAGTTGGGCCAGTGAACGTTTCTGCTAGGCACTCAAAAGCTGTACCTTGAACTGCACGACGAGCAAGAGTGTTACGTACTACACGTACAAACACACCATTTTCGCGAGCAGCTTTACGCAGACCGGTCATAGCACCTACAGTTACGCCACGTGAATCGGCAACAACTGCAGAAAGTGCACCTTTGGCAGCTTCGTTGACTTCAGCCACAATTGCCTGTTTGTCTTCGAGTCTTAATGCCATTGGCTTTACTCCTGGATTCTACCTAGGGAATTCCCTAGAATTTACCAAACTAAACACAAATGTGTTTAGTTACTTACGGTGCAGATTTTCCAGTAAAAAAATTTAGCTGGGGCCTGACACCGTCTACGCTGGAAATTAAGTTAACCTTACGATTAACACCTGCGGTCTTGGACGGAAACCGACTCTAATATACAAAAAGTGATTTACTTATGTATAAAAGCGGCTTCAACCCACAAAGTGCGCGCATTATAGACTAATACGCGCGCTTTGTATATTACTTAACTTCGTCCAGAGAACCCTGGTCGATAGCTACACCTGCACCCATAGTGGTAGAGATGCTAATCTTTTTCACGTAAATGCCTTTAGCAACTGCAGGCTTAGCCTTTTTCAGTGCTGACACTAACGATTCTAAGTTTTCTTTCAACTGTTCAGTAGTGAATGTAACTTTACCGATAGTTGTGTGGATAATACCATTTTTGTCGTTTCTGTAACGAACTTGACCTGCTTTGGCATTCTTAACTGCTTCAGCAACGTTTGGCGTTACTGTACCAGTTTTAGGGTTAGGCATTAAACCACGAGGGCCTAAAATTTGACCTAACATACCAACAACGCGCATTGCATCTGGAGATGCGATAACCACGTCGAAGTTCATTTCGCCAGCTTTAACTTTTTCAGCTAAATCTTCCATACCCACAAGTTCTGCGCCAGCAGCGATAGCAGCTTCAGCGTTTGCACCTTGTGTGAATACAGCAACACGAACATCACGACCAGTACCATGTGGAAGTACAGTAGCACCACGCACGTTTTGATCTGATTTACGAGGATCGATGCCTAGATTAACAGCTACATCAACACTTTCAACAAACTTAGCAGTCGCTAATTCTTGTAAAAGTACTACAGCTTCGCTGATGTCATACAATTTTGTTGCATCAACTTTTTCGCGGATAACGCGAGCGCGCTTAGTTAGCTTTGCCATTATATTAGTCCTCTACTACCAAACCCATTGAACGTGCAGTACCTTCAATTGAGCGAGTCATCGCTTCAATATCAGCACCAGTCATATCAGCGGCTTTAGATTCAGCAATTTCCTGAACTGCGCTACGCTTAATAGTACCTACTTTTTGAGTATTAGGACGGCCAGAACCTGATTTCAGACCTACTGCTTTAAGCAATAAGAAAGATGCAGGTGGAGTCTTAGTTTCAAAAGTGAAAGAACGGTCGTTATATACAGTGATAACAACAGGAATCGGCATACCTTTTTCGAACTTTTCAGTACGAGCGTTGAATGCTTTACAGAATTCCATGATGTTCACACCTTTTTGACCTAAAGCAGGTCCAACTGGTGGAGACGGGTTTGCAGCACCGGCTGCTACTTGTAGCTTGATATAAGCTTCAATTTTCTTTGCCATGTCGACATTTCCTCTATTTGGGTTCAAACGCATCTTGGCGACATGCCAATACGCTCCCCTGAAAACAACGGGTGCGAATTATATAAAAATACGCACCCGCAAACAATATATATTTGTAGTTATTTTAATCAGCTCTTTTCGACTTGATTAAAATCGAGTTCTACTGGTGTTGAACGACCGAAAATCATCACCGAAACTTTAATACGGTTCTTTTCATAATCGACTTCTTCGATTGTACCGTTAAAGTCAGCAAATGGACCGTCACAAACGCGAACCACTTCACCAGGCTCATACATAATACGATGAGTTGGAGACTCAACAGTATCTTGTAGACGCTGAAGAATTGCATCAGCTTCTTTGTCAGAAATCGGTGCAGGGCGATCCGATGTTCCACCGATAAAGCCCATTACACGTGGAATGCTTTTGACTAAGTGCCAGCTGTCATCGTTCATTTCCATCTGGACCAATACATAACCAGGGAAAAATTTGCGTTCACTTTTACGGCGTTGACCTGCACGCATTTCAACAACTTCTTCAGTAGGAACTAAAATCTCACCAAAGTATGCTTCCATGTTATGCATTTTGATATGTTCCAGCAGTGTTTTAAGCACACGGCCTTCATAGCCTGAAAAGGCTTGGATCACATACCATCTTTTTTTCGCTTCTGTAACTTCAGTCATTTTCAGATGCCTATACGCCAGTAATTAAATTGACTACTCGTAACAATATAGCATCTAATCCCCAAAGGATTAATGCCATTACTGCAGTAGCTGCAAGTACAATAAAGGTAGTGTTTAGCGCCTCTTGGCGAGTTGGCCAAACGACTTTGCGCACTTCAATATGTGCTTCACGAGCAAAAGATTGCGCCTGCTTTCCCTTACTTGTCTGCAGTGCAATGATACCTGCAATAGCAAAGGCAATAATTACCCCAGCAACACGAGCTACAACATTAGCATCTGCATAAAATTGATTGCCTATAACAGCAGTAGCAATAAGCAATGCTGCTATGCCCCACTTAACGATATCCAAAGAATTACTCTGGTTTTCAGTATTTGTTGTCATCGGTTAATTCCGTTACTCACTACGACCTGGGCTTAGCTTGGTAAACAACATATTCACCAAATCCACATTTCCGAACTTTCCCGGAAAATGCATAAGCACAGGGTCAAAAATCGGCCATAGATTGTATTCTTATTCAGCTTTGTTCGCAACAATACAGGTAAAGTAAGATTAACAAATCAATCAAAAAATCGATTTTTATTGCTATCTTTACCCTAAAAATAAAAAAGGAAGCCTAAGCTTCCTTTTTTAGTGTTCACTAAAGTCGCTATTACGCGATGATTTTAGCTACAACACCTGCACCAACTGTACGGCCACCTTCACGGATAGCGAAACGTAAACCGTCGTCCATCGCGATTGGGTAAATCAGGGTAACTACCATCTTGATGTTATCACCAGGCATAACCATTTCTACGCCTTCTGGTAACTCAATTGTGCCTGTTACGTCTGTTGTACGGAAGAAGAACTGTGGACGGTAACCTTTGAAGAATGGAGTATGACGTCCGCCTTCTTCTTTTGATAACACGTACACTTCTGATTCGAATGTAGTATGCGGGTTAATTGAACCTGGCTTAGCTTAATTGAACCAGGCTTAGCTAGTACTTGGCCACGTTCTACGTCATCACGCTTAGTACCACGTAATAACACACCACAGTTTTCGCCAGCACGACCTTCGTCAAGTAACTTGCGGAACATTTCTACACCAGTACAAGTTGTTTTAGTTGTTGGACGAACACCAACAATTTCAACTTCGTCTGATACGCGAACGATACCACGTTCAACACGACCTGTTACCACTGTACCACGACCTGAAATCGAGAATACGTCTTCGATTGGTAGTAGGAATGGCTTGTCGATGTCACGAGCTGGTTCTGGAATATAAGTGTCTAAAGCTTCTGCAAGCTCAAGGATCTTAGCTTCCCACTCTGGCTGGCCTTCTAGTGCCTTAAGAGCTGAACCTTGAATTACTGGTAAATCATCACCTGGGAAGTCGTATTCTGAAAGCAGCTCACGCACTTCCATTTCAACTAATTCTAGTAATTCTTCGTCATCTACCATGTCACACTTGTTCATGAATACGATGATGAAAGGTACGCCAACCTGACGTGAAAGCAGGATGTGCTCACGTGTT
>Ga0208134_1001053_pt1 | contig 16701 bp, 26 predicted proteins | sample VirMetDEL_Mar_31_FD_184515 | JGI IMG/M metagenome (GOLD analysis project Ga0208134, IMG submission 184515) | Aqueous microbial communities from the Delaware River and Bay under freshwater to marine salinity gradient to study organic matter... | ecosystem: Environmental > Aquatic > Marine >... | reverse complement strand
GTACTCGAAGGTGTTAACGTCCCTCAGTGTAGCCTCATAGTCTGTCAGTGTTGCATCACAAGCTAAGCATTTCATTAGTCAAACTCCTTATCAGTTATGCGCCATAGGCTATTAAGTTTGTTGTGTAACGTAGCTAACTCATCTTCCGCTTGTGGAGTGTTTTTGTGTATTTCTTCCTTGATGAGGTTAGTTATTTTGACAGCAGAGCTAGCCAACGTGTAGATGTCTCCTGCGTTATTTGACTGTAAAAGCGCCTGTGCAATCATGAATACTTGGTGTTCATACTCTTTTGATGGTGTCATTTTCTTTGCTCCTTAAGTTAGATGCGCCTTATATGACGCTTTGTACATTATATGACACATAAAACACTTCAATGCGCCATATATGTTTCATTTCTACACTATAGTGCGCGTTCGTCAAATACTGTCTCAGTCATTCTGCCAGTGTCCTTGTCATAGTACAGCTCAGCACACCTGCCTGTTTCACCACTAAACCGATTCTTCAATACACGCACAGTCGTAGTGTTTCTAGTCATGTGGTCTTCAGCCTGTCCGTCACGCTCCAAACCTAACACTATATCGCTAAGCTGTGCTATTGATGCACTACCGCGCAGTTGCGACAGGGACGTTGCAGCGCCTTCCTCGTGGCCTTTATTCTCAGGTCGCTTCAGGTGACTAACAACAAACAACGCTATGCCTGTCTCCTGCACTAGCATACGCAGCTTAGTCATTATCTCGTCTAACGCTTTACGCTCGTCTAGGTTTGCCTGTGCCGACACAACGATTGAAACGTGATCGAGGAACACATAGCGGCAGTCTAGCGCCTTAGCCATGTAGCGTACACGCCCGACAATATTATCAACATCAGTAGAGCCGAAGTGGTCTAGCATATAGAGCCGCTCATTAGCTAACGTAGCATCGAAGGCGCGTCTACGCTCTTCCTCTGTGCTGATCGTTGTGGGCAGGTGTAGGGGCTTCTCAGCCGCTAGAGACATTAACGACAAGCCTGTCTTCCTAATGCTTTCTTCCAAGAACAGCAAGCCTATGTTGTGTTGGCTCTCACGCAGAGTAGACCAGACAACTTCGCGCAAGAACTGCGACTTACCCAACCCACTTCCTGCCGTTACAGTCACTAGCTCACCTGTGCGTATGCCGTAGGTGATAGAGTTGATGCCGTCAAAGGGATACTGCACCTCAGCCAAGGCTAGCGGCGTGTTAACATCGTCCCACAGGGTAGCACCGTTTACGATGCCGTCAGGTACGTAGGCTTCAGCGTCCCAGAAGGCTTGATTGAACAGCTGAACGTCATTAACTAACAGGTAGTCGCAAGCGTCTTTGTGATCCTTCTTGTGCTTCACAATCTTAGCTTTACCGCCGAACAACTGCCCCACCTCATCAGCTGCCTTAACACCCACCTCGTCAGCATCGAAGCAGATAACAATAGTCTCGAAGCTGTCTAGCCATTCGTAGGAGGCTTTGCAATCACGAAGCGCACCGCTGCCACCGTTTCTGATACTAACTACAGGGTACTTGCTACCCATCATCTGAAACGCTGCTAGCGCGTCAAACTCGCCCTCAGTAATGGTAACGTACTTGCCACCCTTGCCGAACACCTGCTGACCGAACAACCCGCCTCTAGACCAATCGCCTACAGTTTGGAAACGCTTATCAGGATACCTAACCTTTGCAGCAATGGGCGTCACTGGCTCGTCACTGGCAAAATAAGGGTATACAACCTGCCCACTATCAACAACAACCCCATAGCTCTTCATCGTAGCAGCGCTTATGCCTCTCTCAGGGACGCCTACGAAGTTTTGTCGAGTAAGTAGGCTCAAGGTATCACTAAACGGCTTAGAGGGCTTAGAAGGGCTCACAGGGGCTTCTACGCGCCTTTGCTGATTGCTTTCGCTTGGCGGTGTGTACTTGTGACAGCTGAAGCAATACGTACTCAGGTCTTCATTCAAGCACAAGGCGTCACTGCTGCCGCAGTCAGGGCAGGGCAGGTGTGTTTCGATTGATTTACTCATAATAGGTCGTCTCCACTAGTTGTATCGCTATAAAGGGTAATAGTAACTCAAACCCGCCGACACTGATATTTAATAACTGCTTGTCATCGTCCTCGACTGTGTAGAAAGCCTTTGAAGGTGACGACAAGTCAAACCCGAACCCATTGCGCCACGCTATAACCAAATCCCACTCATTACCGACCATCTCTTTGTCACTCATTGTTACAACCCTCGCTATACGATATTGAAAATCCGTGATATACTCCGATAATCTGCCGCGCCTGTGCAGTTACCCATAATTGACAGGGCAGACATTACAGCCGATAGAGTAATTATTAATATTCATTAACATACCTCTCCCAATCATCGTATATCTCATCACGTGTTGTTTCGTAAACGTAAGTTAGAGCCAAACCAGTAACAAGCCTGCCGAGTAGTTCGTAGTCTTCCTCGACCAGTGCAGAAGCTATTGCAGTCTCTAAGGTAGTCGCTGCTGTCTCGTCCTTAGGTAAGGCATCAGGGCCGATAGCTTCCCAAAGCAAACCAGTGTTATTTAGCAACCTGTGGCGGCTCTCTTGCAGGGTAGCATTCTCTAAAGCACCTACTTCATCATCGGTAAAGACTACGCTGTCGGGTGGGTCTATCCAATCGTTAATCATGATTTATAACTCCTATTATTTCCAATACTGTGGCGCTACAGTCTAAGGCATTACAGGCGACAACGCCATACTTATCTTCGCAGCTGATAATCGCTTGCTTGGTCTGGGTCACCTTGGCTAGCCATTGAGCCTCATCTAACGCCCACTCGAAACAATCAAACAAGCTCATATTGTCGCTCTCTTGCTATCCTGTACAGGCTCTCTCCGTAAGCGCCCAAGTCCTTTATTAGTGACTGAATAGTCATACTCTCTAGCGGCGTTGGGTTTTTAATCTTGAGTAGTCTGGCTAGGTATCTAGCCTGTGCCACGTTGAAGCTCATATGGTCACCTCTGGCGCTTTAATCTCAAATGTGTACCCTAGTACCTTAGCCTTGGCTATCTGCTCCCTAGTGAAGGTTTTAGAGCCTAGAAGGGCAGCCAGTGCCATAGCCGTGTCGTTCTCAGGATAAACTCGGTCTTGTCCGTAGATGCTTCTAATCGTTACTGTTGCGTGTGTGTTCATTGTTGTTGCTCCTCTTCTTCTGTGTATTTTATGAAAGAATCTAGAATGTTTATAACGTGGTTTATAGTGCTATAACAGCCTAGCGAGTATTCTGTGTTTTCATGCTCGTGTGTAGCTGTTATCCTTTCCTGTGTCCGCTGTAGCTGCTCAGTCACTTCTAGTAGTGTTGCTAAGTCTCGTCTATTGCTCAATTACTTATCACTCCTAATCTGTATTATTAAACCCTTCTGTTCTGCCCATACTCTACCGTCAGCAAGGCGCAAGTATTTAAACATCCTAGACTTTCCCACGTCAATTGGTGTGTTAAGTGGTAGGTCTAATGTGCGCTGAATATAACAGGCTATTACTTCATGCACAACATACACGCGCAGGTCATCAGGATAGGCTAGCTCGCCTAGAATAGCAGGTGAGAACGACACCTTGGGTGCTAGCGCTACAGGGTCAACCTTGCCCCAATCGTCCGGCTCTGGTGAGTAATGGTTGTGCTGCCACGTCAGGTCTGTTCCGTAGTTATTATTTAACACTGATCGAACCCTCACAATTTATGTGCTTGCTGTTGTAGTCAGGCCAACCAAACTCACCGCCAGTGTCTTTATAAAGCTGTGTCATCTCACAGTAAAGGTCTTCTGGGTTAGGTTCTGGCGGCATACTAGACAGCAGCTCGACACAAACAACGAACAGGAACATCAGGGAAACCGTTAATAGTATTTTCTGGGTCATCATTTTATTATCTCCTTAGTGTGCGTAGACGATTAGCGAGCCGCAGTCGCTCGTGGTTGCAAGGTAGTCTTCTATAGCGTGTTCGCTGTAGTCTTTGTGATACTCTTCGGCGCTCTCGTATTCTATAAAATCGCAGCACAGCGCTATAACGTCAAACTCTATTTCCTCGCCTGTGCTTTCTTCTGAATCTTCTAAATACTCGAACAAGGCTCGCAGACCTTGGTAACTAAAATTGTTGGGTCGTAGGTCTTGAAATGCTTTTTGGAAGTCGTAAAAATTAATTGTCTGTTTCATGGTGTGTAGCTCCTTAGTTGTTAACTATATCAAATATCGCGTTGCACTCTTCGTTGTCGTAGCAGTCGCTAATCAGCTCGCTACCGTCTGACTCGTTGCCAAAGACTAGATAGAACCAAACACCATCGGCGACTAGCTCATCCTCGCCAGACGCTGCTAGCTCAGCCAGTATCGCCTCGATGTCGGTGCTGTCTTCTATCTCAGCCTCCTCGCCGCCGTTCCATATACTGACAGCGTGTCCACGATTAACAAGCTCTGTGACTAGCTTACGTGCTATCAGTGCTTCGCCGTGTGTTGCGTATTTTTCTAAGCTCATAGTTGTTGCTCCTTACATTCAATACAGGTACAAGGGATGCCGTAATTTTCTGCTCTCTTTCTAGTTTCAGGGGGCAGCGGTGTTCCATTCTCCCATTGCCTTATCAGAGTTTCTTTGTGTACTCGTTTCACGCCGCACCTGTTCTGCCACTCGTTTAGCGCGTAAGCCTTAGGTGCTAGGTAGTCGGGCGAGCCGCCCAGTGCTTCGATGTATTTTGCGTAAACAATTTCTAAGGTTTTTAAGTTTTCTAAGCTCATAGGTGTTGCTCCTTATATTTAATAGATTGCTCTAACGTGCTGTAGTCGCGCAACAATATCACTGACTTGCACGGTCGTATCGTGGTCAAACTTAGGACTTGCTAGATACACTAGAATATCGTTGATCGCTTCCATTTTATTAGTGTCGATGTCTCGTAAGTCTTTGTTATCTGCTTCTAAACGCTTGATGTAATTCATTTCTATAGCTCCTTGTCTAGTGCTTTGAGTGCGCGTTGCAGTAATCCATCGCGAGGGTCAGTGTCTAAGCCTGCGTCAATAATGTGGGTTAGTAATATTTGCCGTTCATTCCATGAGTTTGTCGGGATAGCTAGCGGGTCGCTGCGTAGCTCGTTAAGCACGTCTAGCATTCTTTTATAATCACAAGTCAGTAAAGGCTTGTCTGCTAGGTCTGCGTTAATGCCTACAATCATGTCGTGGATAACTGCGTTTAATTTGCCCATTGCTAAAACTCCTTAATGGTAGTGGCTTAGTAGCGCACTACCTTATCAGTTGGTGATATTTTTACAACAAACAACACTCTCTTATTACTAGGCTGAATATTGTTGTTTGCCCAATCGTTCATCCTTCCGTAATGCATACAGCTGATGTGGCTACTCGTTGATATATAGAAACTACCAGTAACGTTAGCTAGCTCTTTCTGGATAGTCTTTAGCGTCTTACTCTTAACTGGATATTCTTCTAGCGTGTAACCCATCCGCAGTAGCAGCGTAAAGTGTGCAAGTTGCGGCGTTCCTTTTCGATGCTTTCGGTCTGCATATTTAGCCAGTAAAGCTCTAGCGCGTCCGACAGCAATTTCAGCGGCTGTTGCTAATGCTATGACACCACAATAGCCAGTGTCACCATGATGTCTTTCTAAAATTCTAGCGCCTTCACGATACAATACGTCCTTAGCCTTTAACTTGTACAGGCTAGGCAATGCGCCGAAGGCTTCAGCGTGGCAATGTGCTAGGTCTAGCAATTGTCGATAACGTGAATCAAACATAATCAAAGCTCCTTGATGTCTACATTTAAAGACACTGTAAACAATGCCCTTGAAGGTAGACACAACCAAACCGCGAGAGGGCAACGCAAGCGCTGCTATAAAACTAACTCCCTTACACCGGCGACCGAAGCCCCATCTCGTTCGTGTAGTTTTAAACTCTTTGCGGTTCGGTGTGTCTTACTGTGACCTCTCCGCTAACGACTCCCTTCTACACTACCACGGTAGCTCTGTTGCATCGTTAGCGGCTCACAGTGTGAACCAAGCATCTAATCTGGCGCTGTGTCGGGGGTGCGGTTACCGTTAGCGTCTGCAAGCGTTGCCGTGGCTACTTGCTGCTGCACTCCCTACGTGTATCGACAAAGCGTTACACCAGATGCTGCCTCCTTTGACTTTTGCCCTTGCGGTGGAAGCGCCGCCGTGCTGCCTAAGCAGGACTCTGACTATATAGAGTTATTCAGCCATTGCAAGCACTAATTAACAATTAATTTGCATCTTTCTTTGAACCTCTAATAAGCACCTCAATTGTGCCTTTTGATCGATTTTCTCGCTCACGCCACGTTAGCACCATACCCAACCCAATCTTATGGGGTAACTGTAGCGTTGCTCACAGAGCCTCTACGGAGCTGCTAGGACCATCTGTACAGTTGGCACAGACCTTGCTAGTCACTGGTTAGCCTATGCAATCATCATGCCAATGCAATGGCTAGCAACTATCATGCCAACAATGGCTATGCAACTATCATGCCAGTATAGGCTGCAACATAGACTCACACACTTGTCAAGCCTGCCTACATAGTATAGCAATGACTTTACTATCTATGCTGTCTCTGTTGGCTATGCAACTATCATGCCAAGTCTGACTGCTATGCAAGAATCATGCCAAGTCTGCCAATGCACCAATATAGAGCGGGGTTGTCAATTGAGACGGGGGTCTGGATTGTCTCTGCTGTAATTATAATGGTAGCCACCTAGACACAAAATAGGCCAATTTAAGAAAAAGGTAGTCAAATAAATAAGAAAAGTAGCAATAATGACTATACTGGCTATCCTGTACTAAGTTGTTGTATTAATTGAGGTTGTATCGGCGGCTGCGGAGACTCTGAAATAATGATAAATCCGCACAGATGGTAATATAGACTGTACTGACAGGAAAGATGTAATAATGTGTAAAAAAGACTTGACTTTTACTAAAAAGTATGCTATAAATACAACCCTGTTCTGATGTACTATAGAGCCTATTGTCATAATCCTCTATCCCACTCCACTGGTTTGTCTCATTAACGCTCTATAACACTCTAATGTTGTTCCTAAAGAGGATAAAACAATGGTTATTATTTGTTTATTACTAACCAGTTGCATAGGTTTGTTATCAGCACTCTATTACTACATTGAGAAAGAATGTAGCTTTTTAGAGGGTTTGTTTGATGAGTGATACAGCAACTGACGTAGACAGTATTGACAACAAACCAGTTAAACGTAAAAGAGGAAGACCTAAAAAGAATGATGTTCAAGCGTTAACCAAAGGGAATAGGGGCAAAATAGGTCGTCCCAAAGGCGATTCAGCTGCGATTGAAGAGTACAAAGCTCGAATGCTAGCTAGTCCAAAGAGTAGAGAGGTTATGGAGTCGATCTTTAACGCTGCGTTAGACGATGACCATAAGAACCAATCAGCAGCATGGAAATTGATTGTTGATAGGATAATGCCTTTGAGTTACTTTGAGAAAGACAAGCTCAGTGGCGGCAGAAGCGCTGTTAGCATCACAATCAACGGTATTGACACAGACAAGCCTATAGACATAAACAGCGTTATTGATGGAGAGGTAGAAGATGTTTAAATATTTCTCTGTTGATGAGTTTGCTTGTAAGCACACAGGCAAGAATGAGATTGATCCTGACTTTGTTAGTAAGCTAGATGTGTTGAGAGAGGTGTGTGGTTTCCCCTTTACCATCACTAGCGGCTATAGAGACGTTACACACCCTGCTGAAGCTCGTAAGAGTAAGGGTGGAGTACATACGCAGGGTATTGCTGCTGACATAGCTGTTAGCAACGGGATAGAACGTGCAGCCATTATTAAGAACGCTATAGAGTTAGGCTTTAACGGCATTGGCGTTGCTAGAGGCTTTATACACGTTGATACAAGAGAAGCACCATTAGTGGTGTGGACGTATTAATGGCATCGCAAGAGTTAGACATAAGGCTATTACCGTGGCAAGAAGAAGTCTGGAAAGACAAGTCACGCTTTAAAGTAGTAGCAGCAGGTAGACGTACAGGCAAGACTAGGTTTGCAGCATCAACGCTACTGGTTAGGGCATTAAGTCTCAAGAACGGTAAAGTTTTCTATGTAGCCCCTACACAGGGACAGGCTAGAGACGTTATCTGGGATATGCTGCTAGAGTTAGGACAGGGTGTTATTGCTAATAGTCACGTTAATAACCTAACCTTGAGGCTTATTAATGGTGCTGTAATATCGTTAAAGGGTTCAGACAGACCTGAGACAATGCGTGGTGTTAGCTTAGCCTACGTGGTCTTAGACGAGTACGCTGACTTTAAACCAGAAGTGTGGGAATTGATTCTACGTCCTGCACTGGCTGACTTAAAAGGTGAAGCACTGTTTATTGGTACGCCTATGGGTCGTAATCACTTCTACGAACTGTACTCAGAGGCTGCGGCAGGTAAGCTAGAGGACTATAACGCATGGCACTATTCAAGCTATGACAACCCTCTAATAGACCCTGCTGAAATAGACACAGCTAAGCGTACAATGTCTAGCTATGCCTTTAGACAAGAGTTTATGGCTTCCTTTGAGGCTAAAGGCTCTGAGATGTTTAAAGAAGAGTGGATACAGTACGACACAGACGAACCTGAGATTGGTGACTACTACATAGCCTGTGACTTAGCAGGTTTTGAGGAAGTGGGTAAGAAAGCCAACAAGAGACTAGATAATAGCTCTATAGCTGTTGTTAAAGTCAACGAAGACGGATGGTGGGTTAAAGAGATAATCATCGGTAGATGGACGTTAGACGAGACAGCTAGGCGTATCTTTGACGCTGTACAGGATAACTCTCCTGTAGCTGTAGGTATTGAGAAAGGTATTAGTAGACAGGCTGTAATGTCTCCACTGTCAGACCTGATGCGTAGACACAACAAGTACTTTAGAGTTGATGAGCTAACACACGGTAACAGAAAGAAGACAGATCGTATTATGTGGGCATTACAGGGTAGGTTTGAGAATGGTTTGATTAGCCTTAACAAAGGAGAGTGGAACATACAATTTATGGATGAGCTGTTTCAGTTCCCTAACCATCTAGTACACGACGACACGATTGACTCGTTGGCATACATTGACCAACTAGCTAAGGTTGCCTATACGTGGGCATACGACACAGACGACTACGAAGAATCATTAGATTCCTACTCAGGGTATTAATATGGATGACTATAACGACGATACTACAAACTTTGTTGATGAAAGCCTAGAAGATTGGGTCATGTACAAGGTTGATGAGTGGCGTGACTACTTTGACACAAATTATGATGAGAAGTTTAATGAGTACTATCGTCTATGGCGTGGTATCTGGTCTGATGAGGACAAGACTCGTGAGTCAGAACGTAGCAAGATTGTCTCCCCTGCCCTACTCCAAGCTGTAGAGAACACTGTAGCAGACATTGAAGAGGCTACGTTTGGTCGTGGTAAGTTCTTTGACATTGCTGATGATATGCGAGACCAGAACCCTGCTGATGCTCGTTTCTTGCGTGAAGCATTGTCTGAAGAGTTTACTAAGAATAAGGTACGGAAGGCTGTAGGTGAGTGTCTAATCAACGCTGCTGTATACGGTACAGGCATTGGCGAGATTGTGCTTGAGAAGAAGAAAGAGATGGTTCCGGCTACAGAGCCTGTAATGGACGGTGCTATGACTGCCGTGGGTGTTAACATCCGTGACCGCACCGTAGTTAAGCTACGTCCTGTACAGCCACATAACTTCCTAATCGACCCTGTAGCTACTGACATTGAGAGTGCTGTAGGTGTAGCTATTGATGAGTTTGTTCCTACCCACCAAGTACAGCAGCTACAAGAAGAAGGTGTGTACAGAGAGTGTTACATTGGTCGTGCTGCGCCTGATATGAACTTAGAGCCTGATGAAGAGCTGTGGCAACAACCAGAAGATAAAGTCAGGCTAACCAAATACTATGGGCTTGTTCCCCGTCATATGCTAGAGAATGCTTTTGACGCAGATGATGAGATGGTTAACTTTGACAGCGAGACTGATGACGAAGGTAACGACAGCTACTACGTTGAAGCTATTGTAGTCATTGCTAACGGCGGCAAGCTACTCAAGGCAGAGGCGTCACCCTATATGATGCAAGACCGTCCTGTAGTGGCTTTCCCGTGGGATGTTGTCCCAAGTCGCTTCTGGGGCATGGGTGTGTGCGAGAAGGGCTTTAACAGCCAGAAAGCGCTTGATGCTGAGCTACGCGCCCGTATTGATGCTCTAGCCCTCACTGTACACCCAATGCTTGCTATGGACGCTACACGGATGCCTAGAGGCACTAAGCCAGAGGTTAAGGCGGGTAAGCTGCTCCTGACCAACGGCAACCCTGCTGAAGTGTTGCACCCATTCAACTTTGGGCAGGTTAGCCAGATTACGTTTGCACAGGCTGACTCGCTACAACGCATGGTACAGGCCGCTACAGGCAGTGTTGACACCTCCTCACAGGTCATGAACGGTGGCGGTACAACGTCAGCGGGTAGCTCTATGAGTATGGGTGGTGTTATCAAACGTCAGAAACGTACACTTGTTAACTTCCAAGAGTCGTTCCTGTTGCCATTTGTTGAAAAGGCAGCCTACAGGTATATGCAGTTTGAGCCTGAATTGTTCCCTGTAAACGACTATAAGTTTGTTGCTACAAGTACACTGGGTATTGTTGCTCGTGAATACGAAGTAGCCCAGTTGGTACAGCTGTTACAGACTATGCCTCAGGATAGTCCTGTATATCCAATCATCATGCAATCAGTTATTGATAACATGAACATCACTAACCGTGAAGACTTGATTGAGACTATGGTTAAAGCGCAGCAGCCTGACCCAGAGCAGCAGAAGATGCAGCAGGCTATTGCAGAGGAAGACAGAGCCTTTAAGAATAGTCAGACAGCGGCTCTTACGGCGCAAGCTAATGAGTCTAACGCTAGAGCTAAGAAGATTGAACTTGAGGGTAGAGGCATACCTGTAGAGCTTGAAACAGACCGTATTAAGGCTGTAGCGTCTAGTGTATCAGCTACTGATGACGATAAAGACTTTGAAAAGCGCATGAGAATAGCAGGTTTGGCTCTTGATGAGAAGAAGCTAGGTTTGGAAGTAGCGAAGGAGAATATGAAAAATGGTCAGTAATAAAGACTTAGAAGATGTAGTAGCACAGGTCAATAAAGCCTATGAGCGTATGAATAAGCGCATTACAGCCCTAGAAGAGGCGGCTAAGACCCCTAAGAAAGAAAGTGCAAAAAAGACTTGACATTTAGACAAATGTGTGGTATAGTCCGGCGCTATATCACATACTAAGTGATTTGTCAACTATTATTGTCCTAATGAGGGTAAACAATATGAATCAAGACGATATACTACATTACGAGCAGATACAAGATATGCTGCTTACAGAAGGTTGGAAGAACGTACAGAAAGAATTTAGCATACTAGCAGATGCAATAGAGGGGATAGACGCTGTAAAGAGTGTTGAAGACCTTTATTACAAGAAGGGACAGCTGAATATAGCAAATCTAATACTGAACTTGCCACATACGGTGGATTCAGCCTTAGATGTCCTGAAAGAGGAATCGCAGGATGACTAGACGTATCTTTGAATTCATCTGCCCAGACCAACACGTCACAGAGCGCTTTATTGACGAAGAGGAAAGGGAAACAGAGTGTTCAACCTGCGATAAAACAGCGTCTAGGATGGTCAGTGCTGTTCAGTGTACTTTAGACCCGTTATCCGGTCATTGGCCCGGAGCGACTATGAAGTGGGCTAAGAACAGACAAGATCAGATTAAACGCGAACGACGTGAGGGCAACTCGTAAGAGCCTCACAAGTCCATCAATCTCCATAATGATATTTATCACGGAGTTTTAATAATGGCTACACTGATAGACGAGTTAGAAGTAGGACGACAAGAAGACGACGATGACCAGTTTGACACAGTGGACTCGGAAGAGCAAACCACCGTTGAAGACACCGTACCAGACAAGTATCGCAACAAAAGTGCTGCGGAGCTTGTGCAGATGCACCAAGAGGCTGAGCGTATGCTTGGTCGTCAAAGTGGAGAGGTAGGGGAGCTACGCAAGGTTGTCGATGAATTTGTATTGTCACAATCCACAAAGAAAGAAGAAACTGTAGAAGAAGAGATTGATTACTTTTCTGACCCTGAGAAGGCAGTACAGCGAGCAATAGATAATCATCCTGCTGTCAGAGAGGCTCAAAAGGCTTCCGTAGACATGAAGAAGTCAAGCGCACAAGCGATGCTTAAGGATAAACATCCTGACATGGCTGAAGTACTTGGTGACCAACAGTTTGTTAACTGGGTAGGTGAGAGTCAATTTAGAACAAAGCTATTGCAGCAAGCTGATAGAAACTTTGATTATGAAGCAGCTGATGAGATATTCAGTCTGTGGAAAGATCGTAAGGCTCTAATAAGTCAGACGGTTGGTGCTGAGAAGAACAGCAGGAATGCCTCAATTAAGAGTGCATCTACTGGTGGTGCTTCAGGTTCACCAACTAATAGTAGGAAAATCTTTCGTCGTGCAGACATTATTAAACTAATGAAAAACGACCCTAACAGGTACGCTGCGTTGTCGGATGAGATAATGTTGGCTTATCAGGAGGGGCGCGTAAAATGATTAAATAACTTTAAGGAAGAAATAAGATGACTAGTTCAGTATATCCACTACAAGGCGGTGTTGTAAATAACACTAAAGCAGCAACATTTATTCCAGAGATTTGGAGTGATGAAGTACGAGCAGCATACGAGAACAGTCTTGTCCTCGCTAACCTAGTCAAGAAGATGGGCATGCAAGGAAAGAAAGGCGATACTATCAATATCCCTGCACCTGTTCGTGGTACTGCAACAGCTAAGGCTTCTGGCACTGCTGTCAGCATCCAAGGCAACACAGAAGGTAATGTACCTGTACTTATCGACAAGCATTTTGAATATTCACGCTTGATCGAAGACATTACTGAAACACAAGCACTATCTAGTCTCCGTCAGTTTTACACTTCTGACGCAGGTTATGCTCTTGCTAAGCAAGTTGACGGCGATCTACACGGTCTTGCTAAAGACCTCGGTAACGCTCAAGACTCATACGTAAACACTGCTTCGTTCTACTGTGACGCTAGTACTGGTCTGACTGCTTTTGCTGAAGACACTGTAACGGCTACTGATGTATTTACTGATGCGTGTTTCCGTGCTTTGATCCAGAAGATGGACGATGCTGACGTACCTTTTGATAATCGTGCGTTTGTGATCCCGCCTTCATTGCGTAATGCAATCATGGGTATTGATCGTTATGTGTCTTCTGACTTTGTTAGCGGACAGCCTGTACAGAATGGCAAAATTGGTAACTTGTACGGCATTGACGTATTTGTTTCTACCAACTGTGCTGTTTCTGAAGCAGGTGCTGATAACTCAGCTAACGCTAATGACCTCAAAGCTGCACTGCTTATCCATAAAGACACGTTCGTGTTAGCAGAGCAAATGGGTGTTCGTTCACAGACACAGTACAAGCAAGAGTTCCTTGCTAACCTGTATACTGCTGACCAGTTGTACGGCGTTAAGACACTACGTCCTGACAGCGGTTTCATCTTGAACGTAAATGCGTAGATAGGAGTGGGGAGGCAGTGCTGCGGTGCTGTCTCTCCTTTTCTTTATGAGTAAAAAAGACCCAAGAATGACCAAGTTAGGTGTTAGTGGGTATAATAAGCCTAAAAAGACACCTAACCACCCTACTAAAAGCCATGTAGTGTTAGCTAAGTGCGATGACGGTGCAGTTAAAACTATACGCTTTGGACAGCAAGGCGTTAGTGGTGCAGGTAGCAAACCCACCACAACAAAAGACAAAAACAGACAAAAGTCCTTTAAAGCAAGACACGCTAAGAACATAGCTAAAGGTAAATGCTCTGCTGCTTACTGGGCAGACAAAGTTAAGTGGTAAATCACTAATTAAAAGGCAAAGTAGATGACCGTAATTATAACCAAAAACAGCTCCACTGCTTCTGCCGTACCAACAACGGCTGACTTAGTTAAGGGTGAGTTAGCTGTTAACGTCACAGACAAACGAATCTTCACAGAGAATGCGTCTACACAGATTGTAGAACTGGGTACTAATCCTTCTACTGTCACCACCGCTACAGCTACCGTTACAGGTACGCTAACAGCCAACGGTACTTTTGCATCTAACAACGCAGTCGTCACAGGCGGCTCAGTCAACTCTACGCCCATTGGTGCGACTACCCCATCAACAGTAAGGGGTTCTACAGTAACAGCGACCACGGGCTTTGTAGGCGGTCTAACAGGCAATGTAGTAGGTAACTTAACAGGAAACGTCACTGGCAACGTCACAGGTAACGTCACAGGCGACCTGACAGGCAATGTCACAGCTTCTAGTGGTACATCTACGGTTAACAACCTAGTCGTCAACGGCACGGTAGACTTTACAAACACACGCCTTACTGATGTAGCTGAGCCTGTTGCAGGTTCTGACGCTGCTACTAAGACCTACGTTGACACATCTATCTCGGCTGTCATTGACGGCGCACCTGCTGCACTAGACACGCTTAACGAGCTAGCTGCTGCATTGAATGATGATGCCTCTTTCCACACTACAGTCACTAACTCCCTCGCGGGAAAGCTACCGTTAGCGGGCGGAACAATGACAGGTCAACTGTCGTTAGGTGCTAATAAAATTGTTAGCGTTGCTGATCCTACCCTCGCGCAAGACGTAGCGACTAAAGCCTACGTTGATGCAGCAGACAGCACAGGACTTCCACTTTCGGGTGGTACGATGTCTGGCGCTATCGCAATGGGGACAAATAAGATTACAGGTCTTGGTACTCCGACAGACGCAGCAGACGCTACGACTAAAGCCTACACAGACTCAATCTTGGGTTCTGCTACATCTGCTGCTGTTTCTGCTGCCGCTGCGTCAACCTCTGAGTCGAATGCAGCCACATCAGCTTCTAATGCTTCTACCTCAGAGACGAATGCGCTTAACTCTGCCAACGCTGCCGCCTCTAGCTACGACCAGTTTGACGACCGCTACTTAGGCGATAAAGCCTCAGACCCTACACTAGACAATGACGGTAATGCTTTATTAACTGGTGCTTTATATTTCAACACCACTAGTGATGTCATGAAAGTCTATGACGGTTCTGCGTGGAACATCGCTGCTATCTCTTCAGCATCCCCAACCTTCACAGGCACAGTCACTGCTGATGGGCTGACTGTTGAAGATGGTGGCACAATACAACTAACAAAAAACACAGTGTCTGCTGGTGACAGCTTGGGTATTATTGAGTTTCACGATGAAGATGGTGCTGCCACTGCTGATTCTGGTAAGTTTCAGCTTCAGGCATTTCGTGGTGCTGACAAAGATGCACCTGATTTTAAGTTAATTGGCTCTGATGCTAGTGGAACTTTACGAACTCGTCTTCAGATAGAAAACAACGGCGACATCTCCTTCTACGAAGACACCGGAACAACGCCTAAGTTCTTCTGGGATGCTTCTGAGGAGGCTTTGGGGATTGGTACTAGTTCGCCTAGTTCAAGTTATAGTATTGATGCTGCTAAAGGCATAAGAAGTTCAGGGGCTGCTCCTAACTTTACACTGCAAGAAAGTGATGCCTCTAATCAGTCTTGGTTAATGGGAAGCTATACTGGGACGTTTGCAGTAAGAGACATAACTGTATCTGGGACAAGCTATCCTTTCCGAATTGAAGCTGCAACTCCATCTAACACTTTGTATCTCGACAGCAGTGGCAATGTTGGTATTGGTACTACGAGTCCTAATCTAAATGGCTTTGGTACTGGCACTAATGGTCTTGAAATTGCAGACGCAACACTGGCAGGAATACGACTAAACGGTAATGCCGCTGATTCTATGTACCTTATCTCTGGTTCGGCCAAGCACTGGGTTTATGGTAGAGGTGCTGTGCCAATGACGTTTAGCACCAACGGCGCAGAAGCCATGCGCATTGACTCATCAGGCAATGTTGGTATTGGTACTAGTAGTCCTGCTACAAATCTACAAATTGAGTCTAGCACAGGTGGCAATGCTTATCTGAGCGTAAAGCGCAATAATGCTACAAGCACAGATTTGAGAATTGCTGCGGAAAACGGTAGTACTGGTATTAGTTCTGTAGGTGCTGTGCCTATGGTGTTCTATACTAATTCAGTAGAACGAATGCGCATAGACTCCAGTGGCAACTTGCTTGTTGGTACTACTGATTCAGCCCCTGCTGTATCTAGTAGCGAGGTAGGAGTCGCATTGTCTGGCTCTTTAGGTTATGTGGCGGCTTCACGTTCTACTGGTGCTTCAGGGTTTTTTAACCGTCTTACTACAGACGGAGATATTGTTAACTTTAACAAAGACGGCACAACCGTAGGTAGTATTGGGAGTGATGCAGGCGTTACCATCTATATGGATGGTGGCGGGGCTAGAGCAGGTATTTATATGTCTGGCTCTGGTGTTCTACCACGTTACAACGGAGCATTGGCAAATAACTCTACTGATTTAGGCGCATCTAATAGACGCTTCAAAGACCTCTACTTAGGCGGCGGCGTATACCTTGGCGGTACTGGTGCGGCTAATAAGCTCGATGATTATGAGGAGGGTACTTGGACTCCTACTATTCTTTCAGCAGGTGGCGGTAGCAATGGGTCAGCTCTTTTAATTAATTGCA
>Ga0208134_1001050_pt1 | contig 16777 bp, 15 predicted proteins | sample VirMetDEL_Mar_31_FD_184515 | JGI IMG/M metagenome (GOLD analysis project Ga0208134, IMG submission 184515) | Aqueous microbial communities from the Delaware River and Bay under freshwater to marine salinity gradient to study organic matter... | ecosystem: Environmental > Aquatic > Marine >... | reverse complement strand
TTAAAGAACAGCTTGCAGATGACTTTGGATTTAAGCTGGATAGCCTTGCTGGTAAGTGGACGGACAGAAAGCAAAAAGCAAAAATAAATGCTCCATACTGGAACCTCATGTATGGTGATAAAGGCTACGAGCCAAGAAACAAGAAGGCTAAAAAGTCAGCCAAGCGGATGGAAAAGATAACCGCAAAGCAACAAAAGAAGATGAAAAAGTCTTTACTTGATGCTCAGAAGAAAGGCCGCAAGGGTGTCAGCCTTCTACCTGATGGGTTCTAGTAAGTCCAGATAACCTGTACAGTATCGCGTACATCTACATGGATGAAGTTCTTGGCAATACCTATGCCACTAAACCCCAGCTTCATAGCCTCTCGCACAATCACATAACCCTCTGACCCACTGTTGATGTGGATGTCAGCAGCAATACCCCTAGCATGGGTGCCAGGTCTGGTCTTACGAGCCTCGATAGAGTGAGAGGGATCACGGTATCCACTGGTAATCTTGAATGGGAATCCACACTGGTGACGCAGGTAGTCTAACTTCTCCAAGAAGAAGGGACTCATCTCGTTGGCCCCAGTCTCTTGGCAGTCAAACTCCTTGATGTTGAAGTACTGCATCTGCATCAGTGTACCTCGTAGCTGTTGAAGTAGGCATTGATTAGCTCTGCCTTAGCAACTTCCATACTGTATAGGATGTCTGGGTCTTCCATGTTAGATACGATCTGTATCTGGTCATCGCTCACGCCTATCACAATAATAGTATCGTAATCTTCACACAGCTCTGATAGGTCTGGACGTAGGTTAGTTACTTTTCCCATTCTTCATTCTCTCGTAAGTTCTCATTGAACCTAATCCTAACATACCCATCAGGACGGGCAACATAGTCGAAGTGTCTGCCTGTGGAATATCTACACCAAACCCTGCGGCTAGTGGTGAGATAAGGAAGTTCACTGCGAAACCCAGAACGCAAACCCAACCTGTAGCTGGTCTCCATCCTGCTTGGAACCAGTTTCCTTTTGCTTCTGCTTTGTTGACTTCGATCTGAGCCAGTGCGATTTCCTGCGCGTGGCGTTCAGACATTGTTGCAATCTCATGGGCGATCTTCTGCTTGGTATCCGCATCGGGTATGAACTTGTCCAGTAAGTTAGTGACAGGTGCTATAAACTTCTCGATCATTACTTCCTTCCCAACAGTCCTTGAACTGTATCTGACTCATAGATTCTTAAACCTAACCACACTATTGTAAACAGCGATGCCACAGGGGGCAACCATGCCGCTAATGCCAACACTCCAGTTGATGCTGCTGCTATGTCTACTACTTCCTTTGTCTCTTCGACCATGATAGTTCTCTTTAGTTTAAGTGGTATGGTTTAGTGAATGTGCTATCTAAGTTGTGCAATCTAATGCTATCACTGGCATTAACAACACTTACTCCTACCACGAATGTGTTTGCAGTGGCCAAGTCAATAGTGGTATCTGTATTATAGGAAATAGAATCAGAGTTCTCTAGGTTTAACACACCGACCACTGTGTATTGCGCTAGGCTTTGAGCTATTAACTGTATCTCTAATGTAAAGTTACCAGTAATTGCTGCATCTACGGTAAAGGTAAAGTAAGTTTCTCCAGCGCCACCATCATCACGGTAGAAAATAATACTCTTATCTCCGTTAGTATTATTTAACAGACCTGTTCCCTTGATTACCCATCTGTCATTAACAAAAAGAGAGTTGGCAGGAAACGCAGAGGTAAGAACTGGTGTTGTGCTTGTAGAGTTTACCAGTATCTGATCATTGATCTGATTGCCCACTGCACAGAGCATTGACTTCTTAGATGTGATGCGAGTATTACCAGTGGAGGAAAGGTCTCTAGCACCACCATCATAATATCCTCGGACGTTTGCAAAGTCAGCAAAGGAAGAAACAAACACTTCACCACTACTTACATGAGCAGTATCTATATAAGAGTAATCACCCTCAAGAGTTACAGCCTGGCCAGTCGCAGGGAATGCAGTAGCAGGGGCTTCAATTGTTAAGTTCTTAAACCCACATCTCTGGATATTTTTAATTGTAGGAGGGTTAGCGTTCTTAGCTCCATCTGAAATAGAAGCACCACGTGCAGCCGAGCCACCAAGTGTAGCGTGTATGTCCATCCAGCAATCTCTTAGGACTTTCTGGTAGTCACTGGCCAAGCCTATCTTAACGCGATCTTCTTCTGACAAAGATAAACCAGTACCCAACGTGATTGTGGTATTGCCATCTGTCTTTTGATACTCACCTGCTCCAGCACCTTCAGCGATAAGGGTGTTGTTTAGATAAACCTTTAGGTCAGCAGTTCTGTCTGCACCCTGATAATCAAACTTGGTGCCATAGTTAAGTACGGTCTGCCCATCAACAGCAACATTGTCAACATACTTCCATACAACTGTGCCATCTGTAATTGAGTTTCCTGTTCCAGTAGGGCCGCCACTAGCCGCAGATGTCCCTGCTGTCAGGCATTGGTATCCAACACTGTTGTTTGAAACCCTATCACCTACCTCAAAAGCAGTGCTGCCAGTCCATAGTGGTGATGTGATATAAATCTGTCTGTTAGACGTTACACCCTGCTGGAATCTAAATGCAGAGCCTGTAGCTGTTTCTTCTCCATGATTAGGAGCAGTAACACTGTGGTGTATTTGCCCCACGTTCAGGCATCCACTATCAATCATAACGATTGGGTCGGGATCAATGTAACCTGCACAGTTGCTATTCTTTACTTCAATAACTCCGTTACGACTGGCCTCACCAACACGACAGAACGCAGGTAAGTTGGACTCTGCTATAGAACCATCGTATATAGCTGAATCAATGCCAATATAGAACTGATTAGAGAATGCTGCAATGTCACACAGCTTTCTTGTAGTGGTCACTGTTTGCGCCCTAACTGACGTATTAACAAAGGCATTAGCAAAGATAGCGTTTCTTGCTCTAATCTGCTTGAAGTTAAAGTCGCACTTATACATACCACCGCGAGTCAAAGCTGCTCCAGTATCTGCTGTGATTGATATGCCATGAATTACTGCATACTTACAGAACTCCATTGGATTGCCTAGCAGGTCTAGGACAGCAGCTTCTTGGGCATTACATATTTGAACATCACCATATAGGTTAGACATTTCCTCACTGATTGGAGTGTCTATAACAATAGCTCCGGTGTTAGCATCTACAGATACTACCTCAGAAAGATGAGCTGTAATCGGATAGTTACCTGCATTACCAACCCAGGTTTTAACAGTGCTTATCCATACTAGATCGCCAACAGAAAAGTTACTGGCCTGACTTGCTGTAGTGGTTGTAACTGTGCGCCCACCGTTGACAGCATTAAGTGGGTACTGTGTATAGCTTTGACGAACTGGATTGAAGGCACCAAAGTGAACAGGGTTGAAGCCACCGGGCATTAAGACAGATGCGTAAATATCACCAGAGGTATTAGTGTTCCGTATCTCTCCCTCACCAAACCAAACAGAATAAGACCTTACATAAAGAGGGCCAGTAATCCTGATGTAGTTTGCACTATCTGGGAAGTAAAGAGGCTTACGAGCAGCCGCCGCAATATCAATAGCAGACTGAAGTTTAACTGTATTGTCTGTAACGCCATCAGCAACAACGCCATAGTCTTCAACAGATACATAATCTGGGACAGCGGAAGGATTGCCGGTAGTAACTGTGGGTCTGCCGCTTGAATCAAAAGAGAAGAACTTATTAGCTCTATTACCAACAGTAGGCAACGTCATATCAATAGTTGGCTCTAATGACTTTGGCCTAACAGCTCTATCCATGTTGGTCTGCAACTGGTTTAACACTAGGTATGCTTTGTCCATATCCCCATTAACATCAGATGCCAAGAAGTCTCCGGCATTCTGGTACTGGGTTGTACGGTCAATAGGTATTGCCAGCAAGACGCTAATAGCATCAGCGCCAGCAGCTCCAGATGTTAGTGTTATCGTGCCTCCTGTCTCTTGACCACCATCCTGGACAGTATAGTCATTAAACAGAGTCAGCTCCGCACCATTCTTTAATACTTTAAGATCGGCAGAATCTAATATCTGGAAAGTATATTGAAAAACAGTTTGCCCGTTTGCAGCAATGTAATCATTCCTAGTGGTAGCACCTGTAACAGACATACTTATTCCTCAGTAACTTTCATCATCCCTAAGTCAGTCAACACTGAAGTAGGCTTTAGTTGTGTATCAATAGCAAATATTAAGTCGCTATCAATAAGAGCATTGTAGTAATCATCTGGAAAATAACCAGAGCTAACCCAATACTTTCGTATGCCTTTCTTAAACTCTGAAGTAAACATCTCTGATGACGTTAAGTCTTGAGCTGCACTTTTGTTTTTATTGGCTACAACTATTGTTGCGAATACAGACATTAGATAGATACTCCTGTTTTAGCTGCAACATACGCTTCAGTAGATGCAAGCTCGTCAGCGTTAGACAGAGCGCCTCTAACAATAAGGCTATAGATTCTACCGTCTAGGTTCAATCCTGCTGCATTGTTCCTAGCGCCAACATTGAGTGGGTAGTTGCCATAGTTGCCTGTACCTTGGTCGCTAGTTGATGAGTTCTTTTGAACACCATCTACTCTAATTATTAATGTGTCATCACTGATGTCACTAAGACCTGTAAGTACGCTTGTTACTGGAGGAGTATAACCGCCCGCATTAATGTTTCTTAGCGCACTGCTACCCCTAGATGAATAGCGCCAAATGTTACTGGGTTGAACATTCATTCTAAATGTTCCAGCATTAGCGCCTGAGTTTGCTGACAGCTCTGTAATGTTTTCAGCGGCATCGTTTTCTTTGCGCGAACCAGCGAATACTGTCATTGCATCAGTGCCGGTAAAGTCAATAGAGGATGTCTGTAATCCATCATCAACACCATCAAACTCTAGGTAGTACAATCCACCAGCAAGTTTAAGGGTTGGACACTTTGTTTCAGTTGTCTGAATGAGGTGATTGCCGTTACCAGACTTGTCAAGGATTTTGCCAACTGGGCCATCTACAGACGCAGGAGTAGTGCCGTCTTCCTCAAACAAGGTAGATAGATCAGAGGGGTCATACCAAGCACCTTCCTCTCCATTAGCAAACAGAGCCGAAGGACTAAACCCCCGACTCCCCATGACTGCTCTTTTAAATAATGTAGCGCCAATGCCAATCATTTAAGACACCAGTGCGTGTATGCCTGTTGCATCAGTACCAGTAGCAAATACTTGTTGGCATGAGCAAATCAAGTAAAAGTTATCTGGAACAGTAACGGTACGGTCTTCACCACGAGCAGTCTTGAACTTAACAGCACCGCCCACAGTGACGTATAGGCCAATAGCTACAACGCCATCAGCAAAGATAACGCCATCGCTTGGAGTGACTGGCTGCATATCTACTACTGCGCCTGTAAGATTTGGGCCTGAACCTTTGAATGGGTTATTGGTTGTAATTGACATAATAATTTCCTGTTTGAATTGGGTTGATTATACTAAAAATTGGTTAAAAAATATACAGCTATCAGTCAACAATAGACTTTTCTACAGCATCAAATCCATGCTTTAAATAGAATAGATTCTGTAATGGAATAAGCCTGCGAAGAGTTCTAACGTCTGCCTCAGTCATCGGTTCCTTGCTTGTAAGCGCATTGCTAGCTGCCACAGTGGTACTCAGTAGGCTTCCAAATGTTGGGCCTAACAACGACTCAGCTTGGCTTCTTGACACAAACCTAGACGCATGAGCGCTAACACCTAGCAAAGGTCTTAACCCAACACTGTTGCCTGATATTTTCTCCAAGGTAAGGTTCGCCTCGCCAAGAATGCCCAGAACACCAGATCGGTCAATACCCTCCATAACAAGAGTGGCAGGGTCGGTGCTAACAGGTCTGCCTGCAATACTTTCTTTGATGTAATAAGAAAACATACCCATAGTAACTAAAGCCAGCACTCCGCCCAACGTGTTGTTATCTTGGTTTTGAAGAGCAGCGATAACAATTCTTTGGTTTGATGACAGTGTGAAAGCCCTGAACTGCCCGATAGCTTTACCTAACTCAGAAGACATAAATAAAGGCTTTTCTTGTCCAGGCATAATGATAACTCTATCGGACTCTTTTCTTACTGCCACTCCCCACATTCTTTCGAGGTCTTGCCTGTCCCAGTTTTTTGCGCCAGTCTGCCAAACCCCACCTTCACGAGTGCCGTATAACTTAACTTGCTCCCACATATCGTTTGCAGATTGCTCGTCAATGCCAAGCCTTCCTAGTCGCTTGTCGTATATCCCTTTTTTTAGGTTATCAAAGATAGACGTTTGCATGACGACAGCGTGAACCTGCTTTGCTCCTGAAGTCCAGTAGTCTAGTACGTTTATCTTGCCAAACTTTGCGGCCCCCGATCTAAGGCCTCGCTCAACTGCTGTGCCACCTTGGACGTAATCTCCAACATCTGCAATTAAAGAAGACTTACCGCCCATAAAAGCATCAGTGCCTACGCCCCACATTTTACCTTCTTCGGCAACTAACTTAAATTGCTTCAGGTTGGTTACTAGAGGTATAAGCCCCTTAGTGAAAGACTTAGCAAACCCCTCCGCCATTACAATGCGAGCAATATCAGGCAAGCTAGATATGGTTACACCACCCAATAAGCGCAAGTAGTTTAGGTCACGAGCCGATCTACCTATTCGAGTAAATATGTTATCTTCTTGGTATCCGTAAACACCTCTCATGCGATCTCTAATGCCAGCAATGTCTCTAATGTCAGCATCACTTTTTCTGCTAAGCCTAAGATTCTCTTTTTCTTTTTGCTTGTCAGTCAGGTCTTTGCGCTTCGATGTTGCTACCTGTTTCTGAGAATAGTACTGCTGAATATCTTTTATTTGGTCGTCTAGTGTGACGCTATCAAACTTTCTCATCAACTCAATATCAACAGCAGTCTGCTGGTAATATCTTTTACCCAGAGTCTCAATGTCATTCTCAAGAAACTCTTCGATTATCTCATCTTCAATAGTAAACTTTCTTGACTTTAGTGGGCCGCGCAATGCAGCAGAGCCTCTCAAAGTAGCACCGTTTCTTCCTGAGCTAAATCCTTCGCCCATCTTCCAGTCGTATGGCAACCTGCCGTCAGGAGTTCCCCTGATCCGATCTGCGATGTCTAAAGCAATGCTCTCATAGTCTTCTGGCTCAAAGTCCCTACCCTTCTTAAACTCTGCTTTATCTATGATTGCTTGGAGCTTTTTTCTTTCTCCATCTGCTGCTTTCTTTCCACCTTTCTTTGCTCCCTTAGATACAGGAGTAACCTGATCTGGAGTAAACGTCTTGCTTGCTGTAGTTCCCAGCTTTTTATTAACAAACTGCACAACAACATTGTTATCATCAGCAAACACAACTTTGCCAGTGTTACCTCTATCTCCAGCTCTAACAGTAGACCCAACAGGGGTCGGCCCAACAGCACCCTCTGCTACATCAGCAGCATCTTCTACATCAAGTTCATCGAGTTTAGCCTGAGCATCCTTAGCATCTCGATATAGAGTCTCGTCCTTGTTCTGGAGCCACTTAGATACCTTAGATACAAATGATGGAAGATTGGTGCTAATCTTATTCTTGTTGTAGATTCTGTTAAGGTAGTTTACTGACGTTGAAACATCCACATCTTCTGGCAACATATTCAGATCAATCATTTCATCCCTCAAGGGATCGTACAGCTCTGAACGCCAAAAATCTGCTGATGCCTTAACTTCAGGTATGTCACTTTCGCCAGTACGAACAGCCCTAGCCACAGCCTCATTAAACTCGGTGGATGTCATTACAGGCTCGTCTTTACTATAGATGGTGCGCGTACCTGTCTCTGTTTTTTCTGACTTTACAACTCCGCCTTTGTCACGGTACTGAGCATACAGCTTGCGATGGTTATCAATAGATGAGTAGACCTTGCCAATTTTAATTCCTGCTAATGATTGAGCAGACTGCAATGGAGCTGCATCAACATCCATAACATTCTCGGCAAGCATATTAACTGTTCGCCTTGTGCCAACGTACTCACTAACAGATGTTCTGCTGAGAGGGTCAAATGGCATAGCTTTAAGTAATGCTCTTGGAGCCTTTCCTTTAACCTCAAAACTACCAACAACTGTACGAGCAGCACCAACACTGTCGTCACCCACAGCCCCAGTCTTAGCATTGATGGTTGGATTAATTCCTTCAGCTATTTTTGGCTCAACATTCATTACATCTTCTAACTCAGATAGAACCTTGTCATCAATACCGTAGTTAGCGAGCTTTTGTACAGGAACTCCTAGAATGCCGCCTAAGAGCGTTGCAGCACCAATATTAACTGCTGACTCACTATAAGTTCTTGTAAGCTGTGTGGAGTGTAATGCGGCCTCCTGAACGGCAGTCGTAACACCTACAACAGAGCCTGTAACCGCTGCGCTGCTTAATATGCTTTTACCTGCACGATAAGTATTGGCCACTGCACCCCCGATAGGAATGAGAGAGATGGGGTCGGCAAGACCAATAGGCAGTGCAAGCACAAAAGATGTAGCTCCACCCCTAGCAATAGTTTCTCTGTCTTTGCGCTCTCTTTCTATCTGCCGTCTTACAGTATCTAGCTCATCACTGCTATCAGCAAATATGGCAGTCTCAACAAATGCCTTGTCATTACGCTCATCCTTAGTAAACATGGAGTAAGCATCAAACGTAGGGTCGTCTTTAGTGTCAGGCAATCCCTCAGGCTCAACAAGCCATGAACCAATCATGTTCTCTTGACGGCCCAATGCCTTAGCAATTTCTCCCAGCGTAGGGTCTTCCTGTGGGATAACTTCTTGAGGCTCTCGAACTAACTTTTCACTAACGAGCTGTGTTGATAATGATGGCACAAATGGCATATTACTTATTCTCCATCTTGATAGAAAGGATTAAGCCCTTGAGAAATTCTTTTTCTTGCGTGAGCAGCAGCTTTTCTTTGAATTGCAATAGGAACTTCCTTGTCTTCAGGAAGTGTTCTCAATGCTTCAACTTCTGCTTCAGTAAGAGTAGGAACCATAGATGGAACGTTCATTTCAGTGCCGTCTATTTGAACCCCTATAGAAAACTCAGTCATAGTTTCGCCATCATCTCTATCTATCGGCCCCAAATATCCCTTTTTAGATTTTGTAGAGCCATCTGGACGAATCATGCCTTGACCTTTATTTTTTTGCAAAGAGGCTACATAGTTGTCACTGGCTTGCTGCACAGAAGACTTGACGTATTCGTAAGCATCATCTATCTCACCAATAGCAAATGGAACTCCAGTTGCCTCAAGAATCTTCTTAACAAGGGAAGGTGTAACTTTACTTGGAGCTTCAACAGCCGCTGCAATACTTCGACCTTGTATGGCAAATGGGCTATTACTAGATGCCAGAATGTTACCCAAAGCTGCTTCAGTGTTTTTGTCTAAAGTTGTGTATGTTTGCTTTTTCAGTTTACCATATGGGTAAAGAGCTTTTTCACCTGCAAGCCGATTATTTTCCTCTTGCACCTTTGTGCCAGCCTCAACATCAGGATAGTACCTTGGGCTTGTCTGACCATCCTTTCTAACAAATGTAACTGCATTAATAGTGCCATCATCTAACTCAACTGTAACTCTGTAAGTTGGCTTTCCAGAAGATGCCGTTCTTGCGGTTTCTTCGTCTGACTCAAGGTATATGTTTTCGCGAGGAACATCCAAACCCTGCTCTAACAACTCTGACTTTAGCTGATCTCGTATGTAGGTAGTGTCGTCAGTACTAGGAAGCTTGTATGCTTCAAATTGGTTTGGCGGATATTTCATTAACCCAAACTCACCGTCTTTCCAGTTTGCATTTATTAACTTCATAGCTTTTGCTTTTGCTGACTCAATATCGACTGTGCCAGACTTATATAAATTCTCCACTAGTTTCCCATAGTCTTTCACCATCAATGGTAGTGAAGGATTGTTTTTAATAAAATCACTCTCCCAAGTAAAAGTCCCCTTAAACTCAGATATAATTTCTCCTCTATAAGCATCAGCAAAGGTGTCTTTATCCTCTTTGATTTGATTGGCTCTAGTTTCAGCCATAGCTCTGCGCTCAGGTCTGTCTGACGCTGTAATGTTATTAGCGTTTTCAATTGCCTTTTCCATTGACATATAGTTCATTGCATCCATAACCTGATCTGCAAAAGCAACCTCTTGAGCGTTAAATGCCTGCTCGCCAATTCCTGCTATTGATTGTATTCGGTCAATAGTTTCAACTGCGTACTCAATCTTTGCTGGGTCATTAGATCGTAAACTATTCCTAATCTCTGTTCTTACTTGCGTAGGAATGTACCCAGTCTTAGCCGCAATTTTTGCCTGCACTGTACTTCTTAGGTCTGGATCAAGTGGAGTTCTTGGCTCGGTAAGCTCGTAGTAATCATCTACGCTCTTCTGTGTAGCAACAACAACGCGATCAGTTGGCTGTGTAGCTCCTGACACAAGGTTTGACACATCAGCAATATCACGATTCTTGGTTATTTCCGCAACAGAAGTTTTTTGTATCTCTACCTCGTAGCTTGATCTTTCTGCTGGGCTGAGTATTCCTCTAGCCTGCAAATCATAAGCCTCTGAAATAAGCTCTGACGGAGTTTTAGTGCTAAGTTTAACGCTGGTATTGTAGTCAGCTTTGATATTTTGCTCTTCAACTGTAAGAGTAGCCTTCTCTTTTGAGTATGCCACTGCCTTAGAAGCAACCGCTGCATTCAACTTGGTTATAAGCTCTTGGTTTTTTTCTGCACTCAAATCTGCATCAGGGCTTTCACGCAATGCCTCAACGATTGCACGACCATCTTCAATTTGCTGTTCTGGAGTACGACCTTCTGCTCTAATAGCTCGGTCAACTTCACCCAGCTTGCCTTGAACAATAATTCTTTCGTCTTGTGCAGTCAGTAACTCGGCCTGACGATCTGTAGTCATGTCACCCTGATCTACAAGTCTCTGCAAGGAAACAGCATACTCGGTAGCGAAGTCGGCTGTAGAGGCAACGTCACCAGCAAAGGCGGCATTAGATAAACCCTTCTCGGCAACAGTAGCAGCTTGGCGAATTTCAGTGTTGGCAACAGCTAGGGTCTTCTTTCTCTCATTGTCAGCAATCTTGATAGAAGTAGGATTGTTTAGGCGAGCGTATAAGTTTTGAGCCTGACCCCTGTACTCTTCTGGCATAGCACCAATCAAGCCTTTCATCGCGGACTCTACTTTATTCTGATAGCCCACAATGTCATCAGGAAACTCAGTAGCGGCAGAGTCAACAATGTTGTTCATCTCTACTGATACGTTAGACTCATAGGTGTTACGAGCAACAGCGTTAGCCTGAGCAGCACCCCACGAAAAAGCAGATAGCTCCTTTGCTGGCCCTCTTAGCTCGCCAGTTTCAGGGTCAATGGTTCCTGCCTCGGCACTAGCAATCTTAGCTTCTTTGACTCTCTCAGCAACAATTGCAGGTTTAGCTATAGCCACACCTAAATCAGCCACAGTTTCCCCCAAACCAGCTAACGCTCGCATTTTGGCCTGTTGACCACTATCTATATTGCTAGGAGTAAAGCCACCATAGATGTCAATTTTTTGTTGTCTTGGTTGTCTAGCCATTATAATTCCAATCAGATGAGTAAGTTCCAGTTGCTTCAATGGTGGTAGGCGCAGCTTTATTGTAAGAGCCATAGGCCATGCCTAACTGACCAGCCCCTGACAACAATGTACCAGCTGCCCCAATGTTAGCTGCTGATCGAGCATTTTGTCCTGCCCGTATCATCTGTGCTTGTTTAAGCCTACTAGATAAGTTTATCATGCCCTCACTTAGACCAATGTTCTTAGCACTCTCTAAAGCAATGCTAGCAGGGGTTCCTTCAGCTTTAATACCACTAGCGGCTAACCCTACAGCGTTGGCGGCAAGTGCCTTATTTAGCTTCTGTTGGCGCTGTAACTCCGCACTCTCAGCGGCTAAACGCTCATTTTCAGCAGCCTGTTTAGCATCTGCTTCTGCTTGCTTACCTGCCGTTAATTGACCATGAACACTTGCTACTGTGCCTACTGCTGCTAGACTCATACCAATTACTGCTGCGTTGGCTATGATAAATGTCATCTAAGTAACCTCTTGCTCTACTAGAGCTGCTTCTATTTCATCAATATCTGTTAAGTGTGTAGGATGATATGTAATCCAAGTACACCCTGTCTCGCTATATATAACACGTTTAGTTCCTGGCACTGTCTCACCCAAGTACGGAGCTACAATCTTTTCTCTTTCGTGAACACTGGATACTTCGCACTCCCCAGATACCACGCTAAACAGGTGCTTACTTTTATGCAAAGCTCCTACAACAATACTTCCTGGGGGCATCACCATTTCCCTTGCATACATTCCATCAGAGAAGTGGTGTCTTGTTACTACATCTGCCTTTGGAAATTCCTTCATTATCTCTTGTAACTGGTAAATACTATCTTGCGTTACAACATCATTCACGAAGACTCGACCTCATATTGGATAGCTTGTAGGTGGAATGGAGTGGGATCAGGTACTGTGATCTCTGGGACTGTATTAGTGTCCCAACCATTACCGCCTCTGTTATCTTCTATGATACCAGTTTTTGGAGTAAATGATGTATTTAAAGGCGTATAAGGAGTTTCCCCAAACTGCCTAATAGCAACAGGATTACCGTCAATATAAATCCCTGCGCTTTCATATACACGCAAATTCATGTTGGTTATCTTCTTGCGCTTCATAACGTTCATACCGCCGCGAGTACCAGGGTTTGTATTAAGTGGCATAGTCTTGACCTTTACTGGGAAGTTAAGGCCAATCTCTAAATTTCTAGTAGTAAACCCAGAAAGCTCTGCCGCAGTAATAGTTATTCCGTAATCTTGCTCGGTAACATTAAATTGCACTTCTCTGCTAGGCAGTACATCACCATCCGCTAATACGCTAACAGTAAATGTAGACAGCCTTACTCCTTTAAGAACAGGAACAAAAACATCGCTACCAGTAGCAGTAACCGTAGTTTTAACGCTAGACTCTAAAAGATAATCAAAGCTCCATCTTTCAATGTCTCTTACAACACTATTACTGAACCCCACTCTTTCTACAATTACATAAAGCTCATCGTTTACAACAGTGCAAGACTGGAGTTTATTTCTTCGGACTGTGCCGCCCTCGTTATAAGGAGTCCACTTGGTAAATCCATTTATGTCTTGCGCTCTCATTGTATTTAAAACAGCGGCAGTACCATTTTTATTAATAATGAATACCCAGTTAGCATCTTCCGTTGTAGTTCCTGCAAGAATAGCCATATCCTTTGGCCTATCAATTAGATGCGACGAAAGCACAGATATGTCATTAGATGTATAGGCATCTTCGTTAAAGCTAAATACATATTGACGTAGTGTGTTTCCGTTCTTGTCCACAAACAATGTTGCACCATCAACAGACATAGCTTCTAAATTAAATGAGCCATGCTGAGTTTGAGCCTCTACTTGTATAGTTGAAGGCGTTAAACCTTTTACCAAGAACTCAGAGCCAGCACAGAAAACCTGAAGCCCACGATCAGGGTTAATGTCTACAATGTTAGTAAGGCCGCGAGAGTCAATTGTAATAAATATCCCTTCGTCATCCTCACCTTCTATCGTATAAAAGTCAAAGTAATCTCCAGCCCTAGAAGCAATTAAACTTTGCGGTTTGGATTTAAGACCGCCTAACCATAAGCGGCCTTCAAAGAACACGCCGATTCCTGGATACCCTCTAGTGTCAGACCAGACATCTTCCTTCCTTGTTGACCCATCTTGCTCTGTAGTGCAAGCAATTTGACCATCTGCACCAATACCGCCAGTAAACTGACCTGCACTAAACTGTTTATAATCTTTTGCAGATTCACCACTAAAACGCATTTGATAGGAGGTTACGCCAGAATGAGCAACGTCAATTCCGCTAAAGCCAAAAGTAGGCATATCAAGCAAGTTTTTCTGCAAATTAAATGAAGTAGATTCTTGCTGTCTTGTTCCAGTGCTTCCAGCATATGTAATAGGCTTACTATTAATGCCCTCAACTGTAACAATATATTGCTGCCCTACGTCAAAATCAGTAAAACTTAATGACTGCTTCTCAGTAACTGGAACTGGGCTAAGAGAATCATTATAATCATACTGAGGTATATTTCTAAAAGGAATCTGATCTACAGTAAAAGACCTTTCTGGCGTTGTGTTGTAAACACTCTCATCAAATATAATTCGTCTAGGCGCATTATCTTCCTGAAACATTAACATTACATTTTCAGTTTGGGCGTGCCTTACTTCTGGGATTTCATTGCCAGTATAGGGCATAGGTAAATCAGCAACAAAAACTGTATCGTCGCTACTAGCATTAGGTGTGCGATAAACTCTGGCATTGTTGTCTGTTAAAACTACTAAGAAGTTAATGTCTGCTGAGTATTCCCAATCAAAAGCCTTGAGGTCAGTTTCTGGTGTATAACCAAATGGCTCATCAGCAAAATTAAACTCGCCCATACGAACACGCCAGTCAGCACTATCTGTCAAATCGAGGTCAACAACTATACGCCACTGTTGTTTTTCAGTAAGAGGAACATCACTTACATCGTAACGCTGACTTACAAGTCCGCCAAATTCACTTGTGATCTCTAGCGTTTCAAAGTCAGTCCAAGTTGCGCCAATTAAATTTTGAATTGTTAAGGTATTTGTTTTAACTTCTGCGCCACCAGTTCCATTACGAATTAGGTGAGCGCCTTCTATAGTCAGAAATTCTGCATCATAAGACCCGCCCAAATTATATGCCGCAACAGTGTAGCCTGTGGGAGTACCTACATCAGCATTTGTTACAGCGTATGTGCTTGGGTTGCCATCATTAAGTAAAGCCGCGTTGCCGCCATTGGGCATATTAGGGTCTACAGCTGTTTGCCTTTCAAATCCAGTAAGAGCTTGGTCAACAAACTGTGTGCCAGGTCTACGCTTAACACCACCTTGCGGGACAATAACTACGTTCTGAGCGTTTTCTGCACCCTTATAGTATTGATCTAAGTCAGTACGACCTAGAATTAATGGCGATAGCTCACCACTTGCAAAGCTACTTTGTTGGAATTGCGACTTAGGCATTAGAACCTCACGTTAATAAATGGGCGATCCTGGATTGCTACTTGTGGGTGTTGCTGTGAGTCAGTGAATCGAGCCATACGACTAGCGTTAAGATACTGGTTAGCCAGTAACTGCATAGAAGTGGCACTGTCACGAATAGAGGGAGCAAAGTCCATAGCCAAGGCATACTCAATCATTTTGGCAAAGTATGCGGGCCACTCAGTTTCATCTACGTTAGCAATGTAGTCGCAATATAGATCGCCACTGTAGTTGCAGTAAACTTTGTCTCCAAGGATTTGGTATGGAATACTAGGACTTAACTTAATAAGACTAAGCATATCAGTCGGAAGCTGATAGATGGATTGCCATTCTTTACCGATAGGAGTATCGACAGTCAATGACAGTTGAGCTTGCTTTCTAGCAAAGCCCCAACGGAATTTAGATAGTTCGTTTTGCACAATGTTGTCGTACAAATTACTGGCCACAGTCTCGGCGCGAGAGTTGCCTGATAAAGATGTTATAGGCAGGTCGCCAATTAGAATGAGAGCATTAGAAATTAGCTGTATCTTACTTGCCATAATAAACCTTTATTTGTAAAGAAAGGGGCCACCGGAGCAGCCCCATTCAGTTTTACTACTTAACTATTACCGATTGCAGTTCCAGAAGCCATAGTAACAGTAGTGCTACCGTTATTAGCTACACAGAATGAAACAGTAAAATCGACAGCGTTAGTGTCAACTACAAGTACAACGTCACCAACATTGATTTCGTCCTTAGCAGGAACAAAAAAGTTAGCGCCAAGTACAGTAGCAACAGCTTCTTCAGTAGCATAAAGCCATACTGAACCGCCACCTGATCCGCCTACGCGGGATAAACCTGATCGTGCAAAAGCCATGATAATTCCCCTTATGCAGTTTTGTCGTATTGAACTTTAACGATACCAAGACCATCGCGTGATACTGCGCCAGCCTTCAGCATACCGTTACACAACCAAGAAGTGCGATCAGCAATCCAATCAACGTCAGTCTTGATGTCGATACCGATTGCAAGACCAACAGCGTCCTGAGAGAAGAAGTATGAATCAACGATGTTAGCTGCTTCAGTCAGACCACCTTCAGCACGATCTTCGATAACTACGAACTTAAAGCCACCGAAAGTATCAACGTCACCGTTGACCAGAGCTTTAACATTGTTGTAGTCAGAAGAAGTGATTTCTTCTTGGTTAAGCAGACCACCCAGACCCTGAGCATTGATAGCAGCATACAGGTTAGAGTTAGGAACGCCTTGAGCGCGGAGAGCTACCTGAGCTTCAATTACTTTCTCAGTAGTTAGGTTAGTGCCGCCTTCAACTACAGTACCAGCGTAAGTAGTTTCTGCGTCCATAGCGTCGATAACCAACTGGTCACAACGACGACCAAGAGACTGTGCGATAGTGCTTGCAAGTTCCTGCTTCTCGTCAAAGTTTACGGTCTGAGCATCAAACATATCTGTGTACTCTGGAGCATTCCAGTTTTGCAGAGTTGCAGTTGCGAAGCCGTGAGAGATGTCCATAGGAGTTACTAGATCAGAAGTAGACTTCTGGTTAGCTAGACCCTTACCCATGTTACGGAATTTGTAGGTGTCACCTACTACGTTGTTTCGTACAGTTACAGCGCCTTTCAAAAGGCCA
>Ga0208134_1001048_pt1 | contig 16777 bp, 9 predicted proteins | sample VirMetDEL_Mar_31_FD_184515 | JGI IMG/M metagenome (GOLD analysis project Ga0208134, IMG submission 184515) | Aqueous microbial communities from the Delaware River and Bay under freshwater to marine salinity gradient to study organic matter... | ecosystem: Environmental > Aquatic > Marine >... | reverse complement strand
TCATTAGCACCTTCTAGTATAGCTTTTAACCGATCTTTAGCGGCTAAGCCCCTAGCTTTTTCTTCTAAATCTCTAGTTCTAGATTCTGGAGTATTAATACCTAAAAATCTAATTCTTTTTTTAACAGATATATCAAACCCTAAATCTATAAAAGCATCAATAGTATCACCATCAATTACTCTGTCTAGCTTTATTTTATAATTATACATTATCCCTTGGGTAAAGATTTAACTTTATTATTATGAGTTCTAGCATATCTATGTGTACTAGTTTCTTTACTAGGAATTAATGTGCCACTATAAGTTGCGTCTCCATATTTCCAACTAACACTACCGCTACTTTTTAATTTAAATGGACCTGGCTTGTTATACCTCAACATAGATTTAACTGTTTTCGCTTGTTTAGCATGCATTTTGCTAGCACCCTCTAATTCTTTAGCTACTTTTTTTAATTTATCTTTGTTCATAATTATGATTTTTTATGTTTTCTACAAAAGCTTCTAGCAGCTTCTTTACTACCAAAGCCCCATTTTTTTAAAGCTTTGGCTAATTTACTTGGACTTCCATCTTTATCTTTCATGCCACCTTTCATACTACCAAACCTACAGGCAAAACTTATTCTACGTGGATTTGTTCCGCTAGTTAGCTTTTTACCCATACCTGGGTTTTCTTTACGCATTTTACGGTTTTGTTTATTGTAAGATTTTTCGGAAATTTTAAGTGGTCCCACACTTCTGTTATCGTATACCATAGTTAAAAGTCACTCATCATTTGATCGTTAATTTCTTCTTGTACTTCTTTTTTTGTCGCTACCATTTTAAAACTAAGATCCGCCTGAAATCTAGCAACTTCCTCTCCATCTTTAAATATTATAATAGTAGGTACAACTGCTATCTTATGTTTTGTTTGGGCTTCTGTATCTTTAGCTATATCTGTATAGCCTTTTGTTTTGCAATCTTCAAGATCCATGAACCATTCAACGTCGTTAGCATTATTCCAACCAGCGTTAAAATGAGTTACTTTTATTTGGGCAGAAGCACTACCACAAAAAAACACTAATAAAAATAGTAAATTTCTCATTATCTATTATATAGTTTATCCTCTATTTTATCAAGAGTTTCCTTGATCTCGTCAACATCTTTCTTTGTTTCCATGATAGTATTACGTATCATTTGATCTTTCATATTAAATTCCATACGGGTAACTTCATCTGGTGGTATAATTGGTAGTTCTTTTGCTTCAGCGATATCTGCTTGTAAAGCAAACCACATACCTATAATAGTTGCCATAGCAAATCCTATAGCAATTAAGCTTTTTATACTTATATTAAATCCTGTGTCTTCGTTTAATTCTTTTGCCATGTTAAAATATAACGTAATTTAATCCTAATTTAAAATCGTACCACTCTCTGTTCCAGTACTTGTTGTATTTACCTTCTACAAAATAACCTAATTGCTTATTGACTTTTATTCCGTAGATTAATCCTCCAGAATAATCATACCACTGCCCATCTACGTAATTGTGATACGAGAACTCACTACCATCGTCATAATGATATGGCATGAAACTTCCCCAAGCATGCATCCAAGTTTGTTTAGAGTATTTATAATAATCAAAACCAACAACAAAAGAATGTTGTATTGTTTTCTTTAATTCGTTTCTTTTTTTCTGAGTGTAATCAGCTAATACTTCTGGTATTACAACTGCCTCCCAAACCTCAGCGCTAGTAGCTACTAGTTCTCCAGCGGGTGAGTAGTATTCGTTGCTATACACATCCACCGTATAACCCTCCTGTAACGCTAAATAGGTATAATGAATATTACCATTGTCCAGCATCCATTCATCTAAAGCGTTATAACCGTATGGCTCTGCCAAACGATGTGTTAACCCAACGTTCCATGATAAATTCCTACCTTTACGATGTCTGTATCTCTCAGACGCTTCAAAATATTTTATATCAGCAAATCCATCTTCTAAGTATTCCAGTTTTAAAGCAAAGAAGTTTACGCATAATTCATCTGGACAACCATCATCAGAACTAAACCTAATGAAATGGTGTTGATCCATATAATCTACACCTTCTTGTCTTTTGTAATCAACCTCAAATAGATATTCAACTCCTCTAACTTTACCTACAGTGGCCGCATCACTATAATTAGATTCCGTTCCATCATAAAATGTTTGAGCTTTGTTTTCATAGCCAAACCTTGCTATCTTACGTAAACCTATGGTAAAATTATAATCATAAGGAGTTGATATAGTCTGTGTAGACAAACCATTATCTACAGAAAATACATCAACGTCAGAAAGTGATGTTCCACCATTTACTGCGGCATAAAATGTAGAGAACTTCAAAAGATCTTTAATCTCTTCTTTTCCAAATGTTTGCGCTGTTATTGTGTTGGACACAATTAGCAGCAGTATTATTAGTCTTCTTACCATCTTTTTATTATCACTTATTTTTTGAATTGTTTACCTAATCATGGTAATAACAATACCCTGATTTATTAGATGTTTGCATACCACATCTTTTGCCATTCTCTTTATATTTTCTACATTGCTTCTTCTTACCGTCTTTTCTTTGCTCAGCGCTTTCATGAACCGTGCACATCCCGCTGTTAATAGCTTTACGTTTACATCTCTCTCCATTAGAACTTATAGCAGAACAAATACCATCTTTCTTACTTTTCTCTTTGTTCTCTTCTATTTTAGCCTTATTAGCTTCTTCTTTTTCCTTTTTCTTTTCTTCTCTTCTAATTTTAGCTTTTTCTTTAGAAGCCTCTCTTTTCTCTCCTTTTATTTCTAACTTTATAGCTTCAATATCTGGGTCTTGTATACCTAAATCCCAAGTGTTTTGTCCTAATAACAAAGCTACTCTTTCCCACCATTTATGAGCGGAATCCATAGCATTATCCAGTTGTAGCATTATATTAGACATTCTACCTAGCGGAACATTTGTAACTCCCTCAATAACATTACCAACGCCAGACCAAATAGGATTATCTAAGGTAAAGCCTCTTCTCATGTAAACATCTCTATTGAATTCCTCATTTTTTATAGATGAATATACTTTTCTAAGTTTAGATCCAATTGGTGGAGAGAAACTAAGTAAAGTTAATAACGTATAGGCATGGTCAGAATTAAATCCTTTATCTCTTTGTTTAAAGTATTCCATCAAAGTATTCTTAACTGTACCTATAGCCTTACCACCATAACCAATACCAGTTAACCATGAATCTACCATTTGGTTTAATATTCTTTCTTTCTTTTTGTCAAAATCTTCTTCTTCGTCATCTCCTAATGAAGCATATAAAGCAGATTGTAAAGCACCAAATATTATACTTTGAGCGACACCATAATAAGCGATCTTAGATATATGTGTTTTATAATCACCTCTACCATTAACTAAGTCTCTAGTAGCTTTATTCATTATTCTAGCGTACTGCATAGGCGTATTTTGGAATGCTAAGATTAATCTACCAAGAGGTGAGGCTTGTTGTTGTGATATCATATCAGGTCTAGCAGATTGCTGATTTACTTCTGTTATCTCTTGAAAATCTAACCAAGCTTTAGCTTCAGCATCTTTCTGACTCATTCCATCTTTAACGTACTTCTTAATTCTATTTCTGTAAAAAGTAGAACCACCCATAGATATTGCAAAACTATCCGCTATTTGTGTAGGTGTAAATCCTTTTTTAAGCAACCAAGCTATAGCTGCTTTAGCTTTATTATCACTACCAGCAATTGCTTCAGATAATTCCGCTTCATTTACACCTCTTTGGTTTCCAGATCTTCTTTGTTTTAAATAATCAGAGTTAAATATATAAGCAAAATCTTTCCAAAACTGCGGTTGATTAGCAAATGCTGCAGCTGCTTTAGCCGGATTGTTATCAGTCCAGTTCATGTAGTTAGCAGCTGATATAGTTTGTAGAGTAGCAGAACGCAAGTTCAAGAACATGATTGCTCCAACAGAATTATTAGTCCAATTCATAAAGGTGTTTACTAATCTACCACCACCCATTGGTCTATTTCTACCAGTTTCCATACGGTACAACATGTCTTCTAAAGCTTCTCTAAATTTAGAACCATATATAGCTTCTATCTTGTTTAGGTTCTCAGGGGAAAATATAATATCTCTATTTTCTTTCCATTCAGCAAGGAAGTCGGATCTTTTGTCTCCAATAGCGCCATCACTTAATAAATCAGAAGCAATACTTTCGGCTAACCAATAGTCTTTGGGTTGCGAGTAACCGTCATCTTTTTTAGATATTAAACCTATAGCATCTGCATACGCTTGTATCTCTTGATTACCTGTTACAACCTCTGTTAAAGCTTTTAAATCTCTTTTAGATAAACCAGGGATTTCAAATCCAGCTTTGTTCCAAAGATAAACTCTAGTGGCTTGGTCGTAAGTATAATCCAATCCTTCTATATTTTTATTTAACAGCTTTTTAACTTTAGGAAACTTTTTATTTAAGTTTTCAAAATCATTAGCAGCGGTTTGTCTTGACGAGTTTAATTCATTTATACCTCTAGCAAATGGATCTATTAAAGCCTTTTTAAAGAACGCCATATCAGCTTCTCCTTGTTTTCCTTTGCCTAAAAAGTTGTATAATAATCCTTGAAAATCTTGAGCCGATGCTGGTATTATGCTTTTGTATTTAGTTTTTTGACCCCTTAACCTTGCTTGAGCATCAGAAAATTGTTTTTCTGATTTTATGCCTGTTGTTTCCTCTATTATATTATTAAAGTCAACATTCATGTTGCCAGATCTTTTAGCTTGTTGCACTTTTCTTTTAACGTCAAACTGTTCTAACATATTATCAACTGCTTGCACGTTTTGCATTGCATCGTCGGCAAAATAAAAATCATTATATCCTTCTGCTACTTTATCAGCAACCCACAATGCTTTTGCTTCTGAAGTAGAGTCTCCTAATCCAGTTATATTTTTCAATGGTACATTTAAACCGTTTGCTTTCAAAAACTCAAATATAGATTGAGCAGAATCACCTGGTCGAGCTGTTAATACAAACATGTTTTCTGGACCAAACTTATCTTGAAGTTTTAAAGCTTTATTAAACAATCTAGCAACTTTACCACCTATAACCTGGCTAAACTCTGAAAAATCATGTTTCCAACCTTGATCTAATAAATCAGCTCCTTCTTTAGCAAACTCTTCTGCGGTTAGTTTTCTAACCACACCATCAGGAGATGTAGATATAACTTCAGACTTGCTAGTAGCTAATGTGTCATCAAAATCTAATATAGTAATACCTCTGCTTGGGTTTTGAGATTTTCTAGCTACAGATATAGCTTTATCTAATCTTTTTGCGGTATCTATTTGTTGTGGTGTAGCTATTTTTAATCTACGTTTTATTTCTTTAATATTTTCTTTATTGAAGAACTTATTATTCATTCTATCTTGCGCACTTTGTCCATCTAATGTTTCAAATGAATTTATATCTACAAATTGTTGATCTATTAAAGATATTATTCTAGCGGAACCTAATTCGCTTGTTGTACCAAGTATTTGATCTTGAACAAAAGACAAAGCTTCCGTACCTAATGATTGTTCAAACTCAGCGGTAATTTCGTTTGCAATATCGTTAAAATTACCTATATCTTTTTTATCAAAAGCTTTTACAGCTTCAGTAGATATTTTACCAAGTTCGCCAGCACTAGGCGTAACATGCTCTCCTTTTTGTCTCAATAACCCACCTTTATAATTTTTTACACCTTTACCACCAAATAGCATGTAAATTAATTCTTCTTCTAATGCCTGAGGCGTGTCTTCTAACAATCCTTCTTTTTGATATTTTCTAACTCTATCCTCAGCTATAACTCTTGCGGCATTATAATCTGGATGATTATTATTTGGTCTTATATTTTTAGCGCCTTTTGTCACGGATCCTCTAGAGAAAAAATATTCTGTTTGTACTTTTTTGTTTTTACCTCTACCTCTTTCAACTTCCGCAATCCACAAGCCTTGAGAACCATCTTGGTACTGAATCAACTCTAACGTGGATAAGGCTCTTTGCCCAGCCGTGTTACTTGTAGCCATTTGATTATAATAAAGCATACCAACCATCATGCTATTATCAACCATAGCTAGTTCTAAAAACTTATTTTGAATATATGCTAGTAGTTTAGGGTTGTTTTGATTAGCACCCTCTATTTCGTCTTTATACTCTTCCCTTACTCTAGCTTTTTTATCGTCAGCTTTTATATCTAAAGATAATACTTTTTGAATTTTACCCATTAAACCAATACCAGCATTTATAGTACGAGTTTTAGTTGGATCAAAACCTAATTTACCAGTATTAATTTTGCCATCTGCTAAAGCTTGTTTAGCTTCTTTAATTTTAGAATCAATAAGATTTCCTAATTCTTTCATAGCATTTTCAGCCTCCTTACTATATTCTCTTTTGCCCTTGCTATTCATATCAAAACCTCTATAACTACTATCAAACCCAAAGAATCCTTTTGTTATAGCTGGTGATAAAAATATTTCTAAAGGCAATTCTTCAACTAGGTTCTTCATAGACTTAGCTGATTTTTCTCTAGCTATATTACCTTTGTTTTTATCAGCTTGAGCGAAAGCTCCTAATGATAAATATTCTTTTATAATTTTTTTAGTTTCTGGTTTTAGCTTTTTGTCTTTCAACAAACCTTCTAACCTTTCTTTGTATTTAGGTGAGTCTTTACTAAACATATCAGCCAATCCACTTTCTTCAAAAGAAATAATAAACTCTTGTGGTATACCTGCTTTTAATATAGCTGCTTCAAACTCTAAAGTACCATAACCATATTTTATAGCTAAATCAACTACTTCAGATCCAAAATCCATTTGTAATCCAGCTGATAGATTATAATTACCACTTCGTTTAGTAATACCTCTTTCTGTTTGTCTTACAAATTCTTCAACAAAGTTATTAGCTAATACTCTATCAAATAAATCTTGCCTACCAACAAATAAATCTTTAAGATCACCATCATTTATCATGTCAGCCTTAAAGACTTCTAATCCAAATTCTTGAGTTAAAGCGAGTTCTAGTTTTGTTAAACCACCTCTTCTTATATCAGTCATTGTTTCGCCTTTAGCGAAATTACTTAATAACATTGCTGGTGTTACTTGTTCGTTAGCCTTAGGATTTCTTCTAATCTTTTGTTTACCATCAGTCATTCCTTTGTATGGACCTTCCTCACTAGATAACCAAGCTACAATATCACCTGGTTTTTTACCTTTTTTTCTACCTAAATGATCTGTAGTATAACCAATGCCTACAACCTTTTTTTCAACAGCCATAGGTAAATTTTTAGATAACCATGTTGTTGTTAATGTTTGTAATATGGCTCTTTTATTCTTTGGATTTCTTAAGTATGCTTCAACAGCAGCTGGATTATTACCTATTATTTCTTGTACAACTCTATGTAGAGGACCATGTTTAACCCCAAATTCTTTTTTAAGAGCAGCTATTAATGGTGTAACAGATCTATTCTTAGAAACAGCTGCGTTTAAATCTGGTAATTTACCACCCACAATAGTTGTTATCGCTGCTCTAACAGCATCAACTTGTTCCTGTGTTAATTCTATATTATTTAAAAATGGAGTATTTAATTGATCTTGAACTTCAGGTGTTAATATATCATTGATAGCTTGATCTGTCTCTGTAGTTACAATATTTTCAGCTTTAGATACATCTACTTTAAATCCTGTAAAATCAATAGTTGTATCTTTCAAAAACTCAGATAGTCTTTGAGGTAGTAATCCATTTATATATTTAGATATAGTATTTTCTTCTTGTGTTATTTCACCTGTTTTAGGATCTACAACATCTACCATTTCACCTTCTTTAAAACTATCTATAACATCTATGATACCTCTATTACCATACATAGCGTTGGATTTAAAATCAGCTATGTTATTTCTTTTATCTTCTTGACTTACATTGCCATACTCATCAACCCGGCCCAAATTAACACCCTTATTTTCTAAACTAGTTAAATATTTTCCAAGCATCGAATCATATAGTTGAGCTATATCGTTTTTCCAATTTGGATTTGAATCTTTAGCGGCATATAAGTTATTTACTTTTTTACCAGTTTCATTGGCTTGTTCGTGTAATAACGGTGATTTTATATTGGCAGATTTTTTAGCTTCTTTTAAGCCTTCTTGTTTGGCTTGTTCTTGTTCTCGTTTCTTAGCTGGATCTATTCTTCTTTTTTGTAACTCACCGAGTTTACCTTGTTTGAAGTTATCAATATAGCTAGCCATGTAAACAGCAGCGTCTTTACCATTGTTTATTTTATAATCACCATTGAACATAGCTCTAAACTTATTCATCGTGCCTTGTCCTTCGTTTAGAATTTGTCTTACCTCTGAAGAGTATTTAGGTCTCTTTAATATATCTTGTACAGACTTAGTATATTCATCCCAAAATTGACTATTTTGTTCTTCTAAAGATTTCTCTGGATTATATTGAGCGTTGCCACCAACAAACCTCATTCTTAACATAGCGGCGTCATGTATGTCTTTATGATTTTCAGACATATAATTATGTAGATTTTTAGCATAACCTGTTAACTCTTTTAAGTTGGCAAATGTCAACTGATCTACAGCATGTGATATTTCATGTGACAAAACAGTACCTGCTAATATATTACCACTTTCAATTTCTCCTAAAGCGGCATTTTTATCTTTAACTATGTATTTATCTCCAATTATAGCCCCATTAGTTTCACCCATCCTAAGTTCATCAATCATGCCTTCGGCCTGCATGTCATAATTAGCCTCAATAAAATCTATTTCTTCTTGTTTTTGCTCTTTACTTAAATCTTTTCTTCTATTTACCTCATCAATTTCTTTCTTCTTTACAGCGTCATAAGCATTTAAAATATTAGTCTGTAAATCTTCATCTGTTTCAGCTATTTTTAAATCTAAATCTTTAAGGTTTATATCTTCTAATACTAGAGCGGCATTAATATTTTCTTTATTATTTACTATTAAACCAGTATTTTTACTTGTAATACCAAGTTGACCACCAATTCTAGCTAATAACTCATCTTCTTTTTTTCTATTTCTTCTTTTTCTACCTGATTCTTCAAATGTCTTACCATTATATATCTGACGTTCCACATACTCTCTAACGCCATCATCTTTCCTAGCTAATGCCGCTTTATTTTTTTGAAGTTGATTTTTAATCTCTTGATGTACGGCTACAGCTAAAGCTTTAGGATCTTTTGCTAATTCAGGATCTTTTTTTAATAACCTATCTTTTATTTTTTTACCTTTATCACCATATAATCTTTCTACAGCGTTAGTATAACTTACGCTATTTAATATCTTGTTTTTAGCCTTTAACGCGGTATCATATTCAGATCTAAACTTTTTACCCTCAGCTTTACCTAATGATAATGAGTATATGTGGCTTTGTATCTCTTGATCTTCGGGGCTTAACGTTGGGTCAATATTAGCTTGTTGGTTTAACTGGTTTAATTGATTACCAACTAACACTAGTTTACCAACATTTTCTCCACCCGCTAACATAGCGTTTAGTTCTAATTCAGAAGAGAGTCCATACAGCTTGTCCATCTGCTCTTGTCTTTCTTCTGTTAATTGATCTCTTTGGTTTTGATAACCTTTTTTATTAGGATCTAAGTTTCCAAAATCATTATCTATACGTTTTAACTCTTGCTGAATAGCTATGTTTCGACCATACATATCTCTAGTAACATTATGCTGTGCTATTGTAGAATAAGCTATACCAGGACCATTCATAGGACCAGCAACCATTATGGCTGCTATAGCAACGTCGTCTACTTGTGACCAATCAAAATCTTTATTTAGCATCGCGGATTCTAATCCCATAGAGCCTAAATAAATTAGTTCTTCCTCGGCTACCTCCATACCAGTTCTGTATACAAACTTACCAAACCCACTAGCTGCGTTTTGATAACCATTCCTTGCACCAGCCCTTAAAACGTCATCTAATGGATTTGCAAAGTCATCAACCATTTTAAGTGCGTTTGGCAATGTACCAAGAAATCTAGTTACAGTACCTTCAATAGCGCCAGTACCAATTATAGTCACCCATTTTTTTAGTGGATCCATGGTACCGTCAGCAATAGTTCTTTCTAAAGCTATTCTACTTTTTCTATATAATTCTGGGTCTAATTTATCTTGATTTAAATCTAATTCTTTTAATTGAATTTTTGCTTCGGCAGCGTAATCTTCTAATGTTTGTAGTTCACCTTTTTTACTACCAGCGGATGTTATACCATAAAAACCTGGAATAACATTTTGTGCGATAGTAGCGCCTCTAACAGAGCCAAAAATAGTTGTAGCGCCATAAGCACCTAGTACAGCAGATGCTATAGGAGCAGATTGCTGTCCCATTGTTCTAGTCATATTGAACAAAAAATTATCACGATTCCAAGCCTCGTCATAAGTTTGCATTGTTTCTAAATGAGCAGCGTCATAGTCTTGATTTTGATTTTTTCTTTTTAATGCCGCATCACTACCAAATAATATTGGAACGTCAAGCAACATGTTTTCAAAACTATGACCAACATCATTTGATAATATGTTTACAAAATCATAATCTCTATCAGCAGCAGACTTTAACTGTAGCGATGGATCGTCTAAAGAAGAGTAATACTCACTCCATTTAGTATTTAAATTATTTCTAGTTGTTTCAAAATCCCTTGCTATAATACTTGATCTCTTGCTTATTTTATTGAGTCTAGCTTGGTAATCAGCTTGTACTTCTGGGGAATTAGCTGTCACTATATAATAACCATCGTTGTCTCCAACTTGATTATACTCTATGTTAGTCACACCGTCACCCCCAGCTGATGCTATTATATTATCTATATCTACTTGTAATTCATTTTGTTTTTCATCAAAACTTGGTTTAAAATATTCAGTAGCTTTCTCTAAATCAGCTCTTGTTTTTTCTAACTCTAACGATGTGGAATAAATACTAGATCGAACAACGTTTTGTAAACCGCTATTCTCCATTTCTTTTTCTAAATAAGTATTATTAATAGAAGCTTTTTTATCTATCGCGTATTTAGCAATTTTTTTATCTAAACCACCAGCTGTTTGATTCCCATCCCCATCAACATCTGGTTCCTCATATATATTTCCCCAAGCTGTTTGCATTGCTGGTAAATACTTTTTTACAAAATCATCAGCGGTATCTCCTCTCATTTCTTGAGAACCATGAAAACTTCTTAAAAATTCTTCTGGATTAAAATTTTTAATTTTTTCACTTCTAGCTACAGTGTCGTCATCATCATTAAAATAGTCTTTAATAAAATCATGAAAACCCTCAGGCGCAACACTACCAGTATTAAACTCACCAAATACATCGTTGGCCAAATTTTTCTCATAATATTCTTTAGCCGCCACATCTTTTGTTACATCCTCTACTTCTTCCTTAGCTTTTTCTTTAGCCGCGTTATTTAACTCTATAGCTTTCTCATACTGTTTTTTCTGTACTTCTTGGGATTTGGCCTTGTCTAAAGGATTGTCAATAAAATATTTTTTTAATTGAGAATTAGTCCCTGTAAAAACTTCTTCTCCACCCACAGTAGCGCTGTATTCAGCGGGAAAAGTTCTTTCCGCGGTACTACTGTAAAACCCGTTTTTAGTTTTAGTTATCTCGTAACCACTTTCTTTAAATACGTCTAATGCGTCCTGGGATATATTGCCATAATCATCGTCTGAAGCTAAAACACCTATAGTTTTTTTAGTTTCATCAGATAAACTATTTTGATAATCAAGTACTCTTTGTATCTTTTCTTTGGCTTCTTCTGCGCCCTTGTCTGTGAATGGTTTTAAATCTATATAAATAGGATCTTCACCTGGCAGAGTAACGTTAACAGCGTTACCCATCATTACCCCAAGCTCCTTCACTTCTATACCTGAATTACTAAACTCTTTTGCAAATTGATCGTCTTTAAGATCTACAAGTTCATTTAAAGTATATTTTGCTTCACGATTTATACCAGTACTAATTTTTTCTTCTTCTGGTATTTCCTCTTCAATAGTTTCTTCAGTAGTTTCTTCGGTTACTTCTTTAGTTGTCTCTTCAGTTGTTGTTTCTACTTCTTCCGTAGTTTCTACTTCTTCAGTGATTTCGTCCGAAACTGGAAAAAATGTATTCATGAAATCACCACCAGACTTACTGTATAGTTTTTTCTTTTTAAGCACTCTAAATAATTCCTGTTGATTTTCTACAGAAGAAAACTGCTCTTCAAATTTATTGTAATCACCGCTATAAAGATTCTTATTTTTTAAAGCATTAAATAATTGCTCTCTGTAACTAAGTTGTTCTGGCTTAACTTCTTCAACTGGAGGAGCGGTAGTTTCTTCAACTGGAGGGGTAGTTGTTTCTTCAACTGGAGGGGTGGCGGTTTCTTCTTCACCGGTATATCCAGCATATTCTAAAATAGATCTTTTAGTTACGTTACCCTCTTCGTTTTGCCAAGGTTCATTTTGATTTGAAATAATACCACCTTTTTCACCTTTAGGAATAATGTCATCCATACCCATGTTAGCAGCAGCTGGATAAGCTATAGTAATATAAGGATGTTGACCTTTTTTATGGTTCTGAGTAAAATACTTATCAACTAAATCTAACTGATCTATAGCCCCCATACTAGATACCTCTTCTATATTTGTACCTAAGCCTTCAGCTGTACCAGGCATGAATTGAATCAAGCCAGTAGCGGAACTTGTGGGGTTTTTAGCTGATGTATCAAAGTTAGATTCCTTCTGTATAACATTTAATAGCTCTTCCACGGTAAAACCATGCTTGTCAGCTATCTCTTGAAGTTTTTCTTCAACACCATCTATTTCAAGAAATTCTTTTTCTAATGTTTTGCTCATATTATATTTTAATCTATCCGCCTATATTGTCTATTGAATTATCCGCGTTTGCCGTAACAGCATCATCATAATGTGTCTTGGCCTCAAGTTTGTAAAATTCCTTTAGTAATGATTTACCAAGTTCAATATTTTCTCCAGATAAAGCATTTTTAATAAGTTTATCAAGATTTTCTTGTGTATTCCAATCATCTTCAGTTAATTTACCATCAGTACCAGTATCTAACTCATTTCTTTCTTCAGCGCTAATACCATCAAGAGCATCCATAAACATTGTAAACATTGGTGTTTCTTTAGCACTTGTAAAACCACCCTCGCCGTATTCAATGCCATTTAAACTATCAGCTAATGAACCTTTAGTATTAGAACTATGATAAAAAGCAATATCAAGAAATGTATTTTTATCAGTTATCTGTGAATCTACCGATCTATTAATTTCATTTTCAAAATTCCCAAAACCATATTCATAATTATTTCTTATTAACTTTGGATCAATAAGAACATCCATCACCTCTCTTTTAGGAGATTTTGGTATGAATAAAGAATCGAGATCTCCTTTTCCTATTGTCATATTTTGACCGTCTTTATTTTTAAAAGGTACACCATCCTTATTTACATATGTAAATATCATATTACCTTCGTCATCATAACCTTGAACAGCTCTACCACCATCGTACTGAGCTAGGTTTGGATCTTTTTGTGCCACAGGATCTCCGTTTGCTAACATAGCTTGGGCAAAAAGCATTCCCTCCGCATTATACATACCCGAAGCGCTTGTATTTATATTGTCCTCTGCTAGTTTAGTCTTCATAGTTTCCTGAAAGGCTCCAAAATCAACATTTGATTGTCTTATATTGTCTCGTTTGTTTTTTAATCTTTGTTTTTCTTTCTTTTTTTCTTCATTAGTCCAAGGTTGCCCAGTGCCTTCGTTTATTGCATTCTTTTTCCACCAAGCGAGATCGGTTAGTTGCGTTCTTATATCGCGAAGCGTATCCTCTGTAGTCATAGGTTTTATAGCTTTTTCGTTACCATTATTATCAAAGTATGTAAATCTTTGCTCTGCTGGCACGTCTTCAATTTCTCCTGTTTTAGGATTTCTAGCTTTTACCATTCCAGATGTATTATCTGGGTTTACACCGCTCGTGTATTTTGAGTCAAAGTCTTTAATAGCATCGTTATTCCACTCAGGTTTTGAATCTTGTTTTGCGCTTTTTATTAGATCAGCACCTATATCACTCACTACTTTAATAGCTTTACCCCACATTTCACCTCTAGCCTTCGCCTCTTTGGCATAAGCCCCGCTGATACGTTCGTGAACACCACTAAGATCTTTAGGTACATTAGCTTTTGCCGCTTTCGTTGCCGCGCTAACTAAATTTGCATCAGCACTACCTGATATATTTGAAATTGCCATATTTATATTTGTTTTATTAAAGTTTTGGAATAAAAGAAGTTGCTGTGTCAACAAAATCACCAGCAATCTTCATATTTGCCGCACGATTTGCCGCTTTCATTTCCATATTTGCAGCTACAGCACTTTGTTGATTAGCAAACCCTGTTTGCACTTGTTCTCTAGCGCCTGCTAATTCACCATAGTCCATTCCCAATAGAGTTGATACTCTCCCGCTTTCAGCTTGTTGAACCATAGCATCGCCTTGTCTTTCTAGAGATTGAACATCTCCAGCACCCTGTGCTATTAATTTTTGATTTGCCGCTTCTTGCTGCCCAATAGAAGCTGATATTTGTTGGGTTTGTAATTGACCTTGATTTGCCATAGCTTGCGCTAAGCCAGCTATACCAGAACCACCAGCAGCGCCTTTTAAATTTTGCATTATATCCGCTCTTTGCTGCATACCCTGTTGGGCTTGAAATTGAGCTTGCTGTTGGTTAACAGTTAAATCTTCATATACATTTTCCATTCCAGCGTAAGGATTTTCAAACTGAAAACTTTCATATGCAGCACGAGATTCTTGAACGGCTGCTTGAGCCTGTTTCTCTGCCTCTCGCCCTTGCCTTAGTTGCTTGTCAGCAATGCCCCTCATATCATCATACATTCTTTCTCTACTTTTTTGTCCCATAATTATCTTTTATATATATTTAAATGCCTCGTGTTCTACGGGGATCATTGTCCAGTCTAAATTTTTATGTATATTAGACATGTGTGGATCTCCACAGACTGTAAATAATTGAGATACACCATATTTTTTAGCCTCTTCACTTGTTTTTTCTATCAAAAGTTCTATTAACTTTCTCCTATCTTTTTCTCTATACTTTGGATTAGATACTAAGTTTGTTATCCAAGCTAGACGTTTCACATCTAATGACAAAAATAAAAAAACACAAGCAACAGGGGTATTATTTTTTTCTATTATATAACATCTTTCATTTTTAGGTAACCAGTCTCTTTCTATGCCCTTTCCTCCGAATGATTTATCCCACCATTCCCACCACTTGCAACAAGTTTCATAGTCACCGTTTTTGAAAGATCTAAATTTTATATTATCTTCCATTTAATTTAATTTAATTTTACTTATATAGTCACAGTTTTCACCATTTTTTTACTATGGCGCAGAGTTAGAAAGTATTTTTTCAATATCAAGTCTTACGGTTGTATCTGCTGTGCCAGCTCTTATTATCTCTACATTGCCAGTTACGGTTGCTATTCTTCCAGTATTTTCCACGGTTAATGTAATTCCACTTTCTAAAGTTTGAGAGGCGTCAGCGGTCCAGTTGCCCGCTCCATCAGCTCCACCACCAGCTGTTACAAGTGGATTTTGCAACGCTGGATTAATACCTATACCACCAATTCTAGATACATTATTTATAACACCTTCTCTATCTGCAACACCTATCGTGGCGCTAGCACTAACTGTTCCTGACGTTGTTGTTGTAGGCGCTGTTAACTCTACCTTTAAATCTGTTAACTTAATATTCCAGCCAGAAACTCTTAGTATTTCAGTTTCTCCATAACCCCCAATCTTTAATGTGTCACCAGCTAACGCTAAAACTTGCTGGTTATTAAAAACAATATTACCAGCCTGTGTCGTTACCAATCCCTTTGTTATAGTTGGTTTTAAACCAACAGTGCTGCTAGCTGGTGCGGTATTCTTAGTTATAGTTTTCTCTTGTTCTGTTCCGGTAAAAATTGTTGATGTATCTGTGTAACGAGAAATTACAGTGCTAGCTGTAACATTTGTACCTGGCACAACTATCATACCCGCTTTAATCAAATTAACATAGTTATTTACGGGCCATTGGTAATTTTTTTGCGGTGTAAAAGTTAAAGGTTGATTATCACGAAATTGTATAGCTTGAGACATTGTAAAATCAGTGGCCGTACCACTAGTCTCTACAACTGTAACTGTTGTTAAACTTCTATTTACTTTAGAACTAAAAGTTAGTGTTGTGCCATCTTCAATAGCGGCACTTGAATCTAGTGAAAAAACATTTGTAGAATCAATAGAATCAACAAGAAAAATTCCTTTGTCGAGAACAGCATTTCCAGTCACTTGATCTCCAACGGCCATTTTTGTAGCAACAGCACTATCCATAGTTATTGCAGTAGCACCACCACTAAAATCGCCATTTACTGTATCTGTAGATGTGGCAGCTGTTACTTTATCACCAACTGCTATAACTGCAGATAAATCAGTATTATCCATCCTAACCACACTACCACTAGTAATAGCACCATTAATATCATCCCCAGTAAAAGCATCTCTTCTTGTTGGATATTCATTTTCACCTGGTAAGGTAACTGGAGCAGATCCTATCGTTGGCGAAACAAAAGCTATAAAATCATCAGCCACGGGTTGTTTAACAATTCTGTACGCAGTGGTCACCGAAGATGTGGTTGTAAAGCTAAATGCTGTTTTTTTAGTTGATT
>Ga0208134_1001043_pt1 | contig 16825 bp, 21 predicted proteins | sample VirMetDEL_Mar_31_FD_184515 | JGI IMG/M metagenome (GOLD analysis project Ga0208134, IMG submission 184515) | Aqueous microbial communities from the Delaware River and Bay under freshwater to marine salinity gradient to study organic matter... | ecosystem: Environmental > Aquatic > Marine >... | reverse complement strand
GGTAGGGTCCGGGGACCTTTGTGCCGAAGCCGTACAGGGTACGAATAGAATACGCTTAAAAGGCTTTTCTATTGTCTCTGGAGGAACCGCAGGGGTTATTAATCTTATCAACGGAGCCCCCGAAGATGGCACTATTTTGTTCAAAGCTCGGACGGTTGGAACCGATAATACTACGGTAGATACCACTATTCCGGATCAGGGGGTGTTGTTTACCAACGGAATGGTTGTTCAATACACCATTGCTACCATTGACATGATGACGTTCTTTCATGGCTAAGAAGAAAGGCACCATGAAGGGTCATACCATAAGCGGTGGGCAGAAAAGACCCACTAAATCTGGTGCTGGAATGACGGCAAAAGGGGTTGCTAAGTATAGAAAAGACAACCCCGGAAGTAAGCTAAAAACGGCGGTTACCGGCAAAGTAAAGCCCGGTAGTGCCGCCGCAAAACGTCGTAAATCGTACTGTGCCCGTTCGGAGGGTCAGATGAAGAAGTTCCCTAAAGCGGCTAAAGATCCCAATAGCCGTTTGCGTCAAGCAAGGAAGCGTTGGAAATGTTAGGAGCACAGTTTATAACAGGTACTCTTTTTGTAGCTTTTGTGGGTGTTTGTGTCGCCGGTCTTACGTGGATATCTGCTACGTTAATAGAGGTTGATAAAAATATAGCCGTTATGGCTGTAAAAGCCGACGTTAATAGTCAGAAGATAGATGAATTGCATGTAATGCTTAAACCTATGTGGGAAGAGTTTACCGGCAGAACTTATGACCAAAATTTGGCCTTTAACCGAAGGTGAGGTAAGCTATGGGTAGTGCAGTAAATCTAGGCGCAGGGCAGTGCCCGACTCGTAAGAGTAGCGTTGTTCGCATGAAAAAAGGCGGTAAAGTTAAAAGTGGGGGTAAGATATGCCCTAGCGGTAAAGCGTGGGCAAAAAGAACTTTTGACACCTACCCTTCCGCTTATGCTAATATGGCTGCTTCAAAGTATTGTAAAGACCCTAACTATGCTAAAAAATCAAAAGGTAAATAACTATGCTTAAACAAAATAAAGCAAAAGTTAAAAAAGTTATTAGAGGTCTTAATAAGGCTTCTAAGACACATGCTGGTCAAGCTAGAACCCTTCAAGGAATCCTAAAGGGAAAAAAGAAAAAGGGTAAGTAATGGGTCAGCTTAAAGAATGGGTGAAACAGGACTGGGTTAGGATTGGATCAGATGGCTCTATCAAAGGTAAATGTGGTACTTCAAAAGATAAGAGTAACCCTGATCGTTGCTTGCCTAGAGCTAAAGCTAACAGTCTATCGAAGAGCGAACGAGCTACAACGGCTCGTAAAAAGAAACGTGCAGGTGCTAAAGGCAAAACTACTGTTGCTAATACCAAAGCGGCGAAAGTAACGGGTTTAAAGAACGGCGGGGCTGTTACCAAGCCCAAAAGACCCTTCAGGGGTAAATCAATTCCGGGAACAGCCGTAGCAAGAGGTTGCGGCGCTGTCATGGCAAACCGGAGAAAGAGAACCAAGGGTTCTGTAAGTCAAGCATAGGAGAATAAAATGGCTAGTGAATTTCCTTCCGTAAGTGAGTACTCCGCCGATCTTGTTGGCATGAAGAAAAAAGGTATGGCTAAAGGCGGTGCCGTCGGTATGAAGAAAAAAGGCTACGCTAAAGGCGGAAAAGTCCAGAAGATGGCCGGTGGTGGCATGATGAAGAAGGGCTACGCTAAAGGCGGAAAAGTCCAGAAGATGGCTAACGGCGGCATGATGAAGAAAAAAGGCTACGCCAAGGGCGGCAAGGTAAAGTAACTTGCCTTATCTTCAAAGCAATATTCCGCACTTTAAATGCTGGGTGCGAAGAGAGTATACGTGCAATCACTCTAACCATCATGGGGAGTTTTTACACGGCATGGCTATTGCGGTAACAACAATGCCTAACCGTTGTTTAAGCTTTCAAATGATTTTCACAGGATGCGAGTCCGACGGAACCGACGATCCTAATGTTCACGGCGGTGCGATGTGGGCTCGTATGCCTATTACAGCCCTTGTTGGTGACACGCCTTTTGAAGAATGGCCGGAGCCTATGCCGGTTCATTTAGCGCAACCTTGGGACTGTATGTCTCACACTCATGCCGTTTACAGAATGGATAGAGCTCATCCGTGTCCGTGGCTTGCTAAAATAGGGCCCGATTTCTTTCCAGCTAAATACTATTTCACTGTGGATTATACAGAAAGTGAGATAGCGGATGACCCCGCACAGCACAAACAAAGTCATGTTTTGGAGCTTTTAGACGCTGGAAAGTATACCGGAAACATCGTTGCATTACCTAATAATCGTGTGCGTGTTACACATCCAGCATGGTTTGAAACAGGACAGGGTGCTCCTGATTTCTTACCCTCACAGCATATACACTATTCAAAATCCGATTTAGACTATACAATGGATGTAAATCAGATTTTCGACAACCTGTATGCGGAAGATAAATAATGGCTGTTTCTGGAAGCGTAAATTTTGAGTTAGATGTCGCTGAGTACGTCGAAGAAGCTTTTGAGCGTTGTGGCTTAGAGGTTCGGACCGGATACGACTTAACTACAGCAAGACGTTCTTTAAACCTGATGTTGGCAGAATGGGCCAATCGGGGCTTGAACCAATGGACAATAGCGCAACGCACACAAGCTCTTACTTCTGGTACACGAACTTATGCGTTGGCCGCAGATGTAATTGATATATTGAGTGCCGTTGTAACAAGAAGCAGTACCGATCTTTCTTTGACTCGCGTTAGTCGAGACGATGATTTAAACATTCCAAACAAAGCTACAACAGGGCGTCCGTCTCAATTTTTCATTGACCGCCAAGTTACTCCAACTTTAAAACTGTGGCCTACCCCTGAAAATAGTACGGATGTCATAGTGTATAACGCCTTAACTCGTATAGACGATGGTGATGCTGCGGTGAACACGATGGACGTACCTTTTAGATTTTATCCTTGTTTGGCCGCAGGGTTAGCCTATTACATCTCCTTAAAAAGAGCCCCTAATCGTACTCAGATGTTAAAAGTTATCTACGAAGAAGAGTTTGAACGTGCTATGGGCGAGGACAGAGATAGGTCTAGCTTTACCGTCACTCCTGAATATTCTTATTTCCGGTCAAACTGATGGCTAAATACGCTTCTGGAAAAAACGCTTATTCTATCTCTGACCGTTCCGGATTTCGATATAAATATAAAGATATGCGTAAGGAATGGAACGGTTTACTGGTAGGAAAGGATGAGTTTGAAAGAAAGCATCCTCAGTTGGGTCCTTTTAGAAAAGTACATGACCCTCAGACCTTACGAGACGCTCGCCCTGATACCCCTGAAAACGCCACGGGAAGTGTAACGGTTAGTTTCCCTGTCTTTAACACAACGACTTTACAGTATGCGCTTGTTCCGCAGGCAGAGGGGCTTGTAGGAACGGTTAGCTTTGGAGGCAATGTGCATACCCCTACTGACATTTTTGTTAACGGCGTAGGGGCCCTTGCCTCGGTAGGCACGGTTACAGCTTCCGGCACAGGAGTGTCGATAGACGCTACATATACGGTCACCGTTGTTGGTGGTAATCCAGCTAACCATCCTTATTATAACGTAGGTTCTACCAACAAGTTTGCGATTAACGGGTCTACGGCAACTTCAGATGTACTTTTAAGTCTTTCTGAGGGTAGTACTTATAGGTTTGATCAAAGTGATTCTTCTAATTCCGGCCATCCACTACGGTTTAGTACTACGGCAAACGGTACTCACGGAGGGGGTTCTCAATATACAACAGGTGTGACAACGAACGGGACTGCGGGCTCTGCTGGAGCCTATGTTCAAATAACAGTAGCTTCTGGAGCTCCAACGCTGTATTATTATTGTACTAATCACAGTGGTATGGGTTGGACGGCGAACACACCATGAGCTATACATACACCGAGTTAAAAACTGCTGTTAGAGATTACACGGACAACCAAGAGTCTGTTTTCGTCTCTCATTTGGACACCTTTATTCGTTCTGCGGAAGAACGGCTCTTTAAAGCTGTGGATTTAGAGTTTTTTAGAAAAAATGTTTCAGGGGCTATGACCTCTGGTAATCAATTTATGGCCGTTCCGGATGATTATTTATCGTCTTTTAGCCTTTCCATAGAAAACTCTAGCTCTAAAGAATTTTTGTTAATAAAAGATGTTAATTTTATTCAAGAATATAACCCGAACTCCTCCACGACAGGAGTTCCTAAGTATTATGGTGCGTATGACGTAAACACTTTTATACTTGCGCCAACTCCTAACGCCAACTTTTCTACGGAACTACACTATTATTACCGGCCCGTTAGCTTGACGAGCAGTAAAGTTAATTTAACTGTAAGCAACGTTACAGGGACCTTCGCAGCTAATGAAACTATTACGGGTGGGACTAGCGGGGAAAGTACCACGGTTAATTCAATCACATCTAGTACGGTATTTGTAATAATTCTTTCTACTGGAGATTTCACTGTTGGGGAGACTGTTACAGGGGGCACAAGCGGGGCTACAGGAACTGTTGTGTCCACCTCTGCCGACACGACGTTAACTTGGTTAAGCGAGAACGCACCTAACGCTCTTTTGTACGGAAGCCTTATAGAAGCCTACACCTTTATGAAGGGTGAAGCGGATGTGATGAAGATGTACAGTGAAAGATTTGTAGAATCTTTGGTTCGGTTAAAAGATCTTGGCGAAGCCCGTGAGAATGATGACGCTAACAGGCAGGGGCTACCAAGAAGGGCCCGTTCGTGAAAATTGCTATTATTGGACTAGGAGGCAGCTACGCTGATTATATTTCGGCGCGAGTAGCTTCTCAAGAATTTGATGAAACATGGGGAATAAATTGTATTGGAGGGGTTCTACACGTAGACCGCACCTTTATGATGGACCCTGTTACACGGTTTATAGACACAGAAAACGCTGGATCTCAAACCGGTATAGCTCGTGAGTTTCTATCAAAAAACAAGAACCCTATATATTCTTGTGTAAAACACCCTGATTTTCCTGCTATTGAAGAATACCCCTTAGAACAAGTGGTTAAATCAACAGGGTATTGTTATTTCAACAATACGGTAGCTTACGCTATGGCTTATGCTATTTGGAAAAAAGCTACCAAAATATGTTTGTATGGCATTGATTTTACATATAAAAACGTAAATATGGCTGAGTCCGGCAGAGCGTGCGTTGAGTTTTGGTGCGCCATAGCGGCTTCAAAAGGGATAAAGTTAGAAATCGCGCACCGTTCGGGTTTGTTAGACACGAATGTTCCCGATAATGAAAAATTATACGGTTACCACAGATTGAACGACCCCTTGGTGCAGACAGTGCATGAGGGTAGCGTTTTAATAACAAAACAATCTGAAATAGCGCCCCCGGAGCCTGTGGAGAGCGGGCCTGTTCTTTTTGGGAGACACGATCATGTTTGATTTAAATGTAGGCGCGGTAGGCGCAGTTAACATAATAACCTCTGAAAACGGCGGACTTTCTAACGATCAGATAGCTGATATGTTGGCTAACAAGTTGATTTACATATCTGATGAAGCTCCAGAGCCCATAAGATTGCAAGCGGAAGCTTTTCGGGATAGAATTAGAAATCTAGCACAATACTATATAGAGTTGGCTAGAAAGGAAGAACGTGCTAGTATTTGCGCCAAGGTCCGTGAAGCTGGACAACCGGAACTAGCAAACGCTATTGGGAGACTGTAATGGCAATCGCACAAGCAATGTGTACAGCATTTAAGCAAGAGCTTATGCTAGGCACACACAATTTCGCAACAAACGGTAACGCTTTTAAGCTGGCTTTGTATGCAGAGGGTGGAGGCGGTAAGTCAAGCACTACGGCTACTCTTGGTGCAGCTACGACAGCTTACACCACGACAGGTGAAGTAGCTAACAGCGGTTCTTACACTGCTGGTGGCGGTACTCTTACCAAGGTTGCTCCAACCACTTCTGGCACAACAGCTTTGACTGATTTTGCTGACATTAGTTTTACAACAGCCACCATCACTGCGATGGGTGCGTTGATATACAACGACACTAACAGTGATAAAGCTGTAGCTGTGTTGGACTTTAGCTCTAATAAAACATCTACTTCCGGGACATTTACCGTTCAATTTCCTACAGCAGATGCGAGTAATGCTATTATCCGAATAGCCTGATGAGGTAGCCTATGTCGTTAACAGGATGGGGAAGAGGCGGCTGGGGCGAAGGCGCATGGAATCAATCGGTTCCTCTTTCTGTTACAGGGGTTGTCGGAACTACTTCTTTGGGGTCGCCAACCGTACAAAACGTGTTGGAGATTCCTGTAACGGGAGTCGCGGGCACCGGAGCAGTTGGGACTGTTAGTATATCGGGTGCAGCGGTTTTTGCTGTAACTGGAGTTGCAGCAACGGGTGCGGTAGGTAATGAAAGTGTAATAGGTACAGCGGTTTTTGCTGTAACCGGAGTCGCAGCAACTGCTTCAGCGGGGACAGGAACAAGCGCACCTATTTTATCTTTAGGGTTTGGCGTTACAGGGGTTTCGGCAACAGGTTCGGTAGGAGAAGAAGTACTTTACAGACCAATCGTTCCATCACAAACACCTAACTGGACGGGCGTAACAGTTTCGCAAACACCTAACTGGACGGATATAGCAGCGTAAGGACGGAAAAATGGCAAGCACCTATGTAAATGATTTAAGACTGAACGAGCTAGGTACTGGCGATGGTTCTGGTACTTGGGGAACTACAACCAACACAAACCTTGAGCTTATTGGGGAAGCCTTCGGCTTTGGCACAGAAGCCATAACTACAAACGCTAACACGCACGCGAGTGTGGTAGCTGATGGGTCTACAGACCAAGCTAGAGCTATGTATATTAAGTATACAGGTGCTTTAGACTCAGATTGTACAATTACTATCAGTCCTAATACTAACAACAGAGTGCATTTTATTGAAAACGCTACCACAGATAGTGGTAGCTCTGGTCCTTACAGCATTATTATTAGTCAGGGGACTGGTGCAAATATAACCGTACCTAATGGCGATACTAAGGTTGTTTATTTGGATGGCGCAGGGTCTGGTGCGGCTGTTGTGGATGCTTTTGCCTCTTTGAATGTCGTTGACCTAAAGGTTCAAGACGATCTTACCGTTACGGATGATGCCGCCGTTGGTGGAGCTTTGACCGTTACGGGGCTGGTTACTGCAAATGCAAATTTAACATTAGGTGGCTCGGCTCCTACACTGACTATCGGGGATGCTGGGGAAGAAGACACAAAACTTGTATTTGATGGTGCCGCTCAAGATTTTTATGTTGGTCTAGACGATAGTGCAGATGATCTTGTTATTGGTAAAGGCTCTGCTGTGGGCACAACTCCAGCAATATCCATAGATGAAAACTTGTTGGTTTCTATTGAAGATGATGTGACGGTTAAAGGGCGGGCTATAGGCATTCAAGACGCCGCCATAAGTACGAGTGGTGATAGTGGTACGACCACTATGAATTTAGCTGACCATAACAACTTTAGTATAAGCGTGGGGCATACCACCACTCTTACTTTTAGTAATCAAACAACCGGTCAGTCTGGTAACATCTTTCTAAATAAAACAAGTGCTAGTGCGGTCAGCCTTAATGCTATCGTAGGTATGAACGCGGCGGCTTTGACCGCTATAGGCACGGCTGGGGTGTATCATTTAACCTACTATGTAAAAGCAGACAGCGGGGATAATAGTATACTTGTGTCTGTTTCAGGAGCTTTAACTTAATGAGTATAGTTGGTTCAGCAGGTTCTGGTCTTGGTGGTGCTGGCGATATCGGCGGTGCGCTAGGCTCGTTTTATTCGCACACAATAGACCAGAGCTTGCGTTTTGAAGATGGCGATAGCCCTTACCTATCTCGCACACCTTCCGGCGCTGGTAATCAAAAAGTATGGACTTGGAGTGCGTGGGTTAAGCGGGCCAACATAACCTCAGAACAAACTTTGTTTGGCGCATACAAGGGTGCAAATGATTATGTTGCAATACAGTTTGACGCAAACGACACGCTTAATGTTACATTTAAACATGTTAACGCAACTGGTGGCGGTTTATCTAGTCAAACCCGCCGCAAAATAACCACTCAAGTTTTTCGTGACGTTAGTTCATTTTATCATTTGGTAGTTAAATTTGACGCAGGAAATACAAATTGTGACATATATGTAAATGGCACAGAAGTTACCTCGTTTTCTGTCAATGAAGAGCCACAAGATTTAAGTTTTGAAGTAAACGCTGCTCAAGTTCACTATATTGGTACGTTTCAAAATTCTGTTACAGGTTTGGCAGTTACTTACTTTGACGGCTATATGGCTGAGATAAACCTGATTGACGGTACTGCGCTTGGGCCTGACAGCTTCGGTGAAACGAAGGACGGTGTTTGGATACCAAAGGATGCGTCTGGTTTGACGTTTGGCACCAACGGCTTTCACCTCACGTTTGAAGCTACAGGAACTGCAACAACAACCCAAGACACAACGGCTCAAACTAATATTGGAGATGACCAGTCCGGTCTTGGCAATAACTCTGCTGTCTCCGGCCTTGCCGCAACAGATGTTGTGCTAGACAGCCCGACGAATAACTTTGCTACGATGAACCCATTACACAGAGGGAATGGAACAACAGGCAGTATAACATATAGCGAAGGCAATCTAGCAAGTTCGTTTGCTGGCAACCACACCACTATGCAACACGCCGCAACAATGGCTTTACCTACAACTGGTAAGTGGTACTGGGAGCAGACCTTCACAGGCGCACTTACAAATGGTTCTAGAGCCGCAATATGTGGTATTTGGAACGACGATGCACAAGATTTAGGAAGTAACAATAGGCTTACTGTAACGTCCGATGCTGTTACTTTTTATTCCGATGATAATAAAATTTATTCTAGTGCCGATGGGTCTATTGGAAATGTTAGTTATACATCTTCCATTGCAGAGCAGACTGGTGCTGTTGTTAGTTTTGCAGTTGATATGGACAACACTTGGGTATGGGTTGCTGTAAACGGCACATACATCAATGGCACTCCTGATTTCTCAGATGGCACAAATCGTGTTGATGTTGTTACTGACACAAATGGAAGATATATTCCTTTTTGGGCAGGTGATGGTGGTGCAACAATTACTTGGCGAGTGAACTTTGGTCAAGACAGCGCAAATGTTTCCTCTGCAAATTCTGACAGCAACGGAATAGGAACGTTTGAGTATGCTGTTCCGTCTGGCTACACATCTTTGTGTTCAGCCAACCTGACAGAGCCAGCGATAATTTCGGGTGAGGATTATTTCAACACAGTGCTTTGGTCTGGTAACGGTGCATCAAGCAGGGGTATTACAGGGGTATCACACGCCCCCGATTTCGTATGGATTAAGACAAGAAATCAAGCGAATGAACATAGCTTGTTTGACAGTGTCAGAGGTGTAGCAAAAGATTTAGAAAGCAACAGTACTGCCGTAGAGCAAGCAAATAATGTTTATGGTTACATCACCTCTTTTGATAGCGATGGATTCACGGTCGGGGATGGGTCAAGCGGCGCAGCTTTGGTCAACGACAGCGGTAACACATTTGTTGCATGGAACTGGCTAGCTGGCGGCTCTGCCTCAAGCAACAGTGGTGGTACAATTACGTCAAGCGTGTCTGCAAATCCTGAAGCTGGGTTTAGCATTATGACTTACACAGGTAACGGCTCAAGTAGCCAGACGGTTGGTCACGGGCTAGGCGCAGTGTCTAGTCCATCTATGCTTATAGTCAAAAATCGTGACCAAGGCGACAACTGGATTGTAAGAACAAATGCTACTGGCGAAGATAAGTTCTTATTCTTAAATGACGTTTCTTCTGGAGGAACTAGCAGTGTTGCCCTCCCGACCACAGATGTCATAGGTCTTGGTACAAGCGGATATGACAATACGTCTGGAGAAGACTATGTAGCGTACCTATTTTCCAATGTTGACGGATTTAGTAAGTGTGGCAGTTACATCGGAAACGGAAACGCTAACGGCACCTTTATTCACACAGGTTTTCGCCCCGCTTGGATTTTGGTGAAGCGTACCAATAGTTCCACAGGTGCTTATTGGGATATATTAGACAATAAAAGAAACGCCACTTCTGGCAACCCCGTAGATGAAGTTCTTATGGCACATACCACCACCAGCGAGGCTGGTTTGGGTAATGTTCCTTTTGATTTCTTGAGCAATGGCTTTAAACCTAGAGATACAACAGTCACTGTAAATGGTTCCGCCTCAACCTACATTTACTTAGCCTTTGCCGAACAACCCTTTAAATACGCCAACGCCCGATAGGAGCAACCAATGCCTTGGAAATATAACAATACAATCATCCGTCCGGGTAAAGGATTTACGGGTACGGACGGCACAAAGTACCCGTCAGTTTGGATGCGATATAGCGACTCAGAAAAGAACACCATCGGTATATCGTGGGAAGCCGAACTAGGTCCATACGATGGCTTCTACTACTGGGGCTGGAACTCTGATGGTGATGCACTTCTACCAAAACCCTTGGCGGGCTTACAAGCTCGTAAAGTTGCAGAAGCCAAGGATATATCCGCATCTAGCCTCGCTGGTACAGACTGGTATGTAGTTCGTAAGACAGAAACAAACACAGCAATACCCGCAGAGATTACTGCGTATCGCACTGCTGTTCGTACCAACTATGCCGCGCTGAAGGCAGCAATCAACAATGCCAGCGACATTGCCGGACTCCAAGCAGTGTACGAAACAACAGCGGGTGCCTCTTCAACGGCTAAACAGATTGATGCAACTTCCTCTAGTGTAGTCAGCACTTCAAACAACACCGTCACAAGCAATGGACATGGTTTTGTAAACGATGAGCAGGTGTACTATAACGCAGGTGTGAACTCTGATGATGAAGCTGCGGCAGTTATAGGTGGATTGATAGGCAACACAACTTACTATATAATAAGTGCCACAACTAACACCTTTAAGTTATCAGAATCACACAGTAATTGTGGTGATGCAGCAGTAGTATCCTTAACAGGTCTGTCCTCGGATGGTGATGCTCAGACCTTCACATCAAGTGGTAAGCCCAGCGCAGGTCAAACGTGGCCTAACCCAGATATGCCCAAGTATGACGGTGCTTGATTTAGGAGAGCAATGTGCCTTTAACCAAGCTACAGTTCAAACCCGGAATCAACCGTGATGTAACCTCTTACTCAAATGAAGGCGGTTGGGTTGATTGTGACAAAGTTAGGTTTCGTTTAGGCTTTCCTGAAGTTATTGGTGGTTGGGAGAAATACAGCCCTGAAACTTACATAGGAACGGTAAGAGGCTTATTTAACTGGACCGCACTAGATGGTTCAGATCTTTTAGGGTTAGGGACAGAGTCCAAATATTATGTGGAACAAGGGCAACAGTTTTATGATGTAACGCCCATTAGAGCTACAACAACTAACGGTATTACTTTTGCTGCAACGGACGGTTCTTCCACCCTCACAGCAACAGACACTAGTCATGGTGCTGTGCAGGGAGATTTTGTTACTTTAGCTGGCGCGGTATCTTTAGGTGGCCTTATAACAGCGGCTGTTTTAAACCAAGAGTATGAGATAACCGCTGTGCCGACTACAAACACTTTTACAATTACGGCTAAAGACACTACTGGGGCTACCATTACCGCAAATGCCAGCGATAGTGGCAATGGTGGGTCCGGGGTTGATGGTGTTTACCAAATTAACTCTGGTCTTAATACGGGCGTTGGAGGCAATGGTTGGGGTGCGGGAACATGGGGTCGAGGCACTTGGGGTTCTGGAGCTACTATAAATGTTCTTAGTTCTTTAAGAATTTGGAGTCACGATAATTTTGGAGAAGACTTATTAATTAACCCTCGTGATGGCGGAATTTTTTATTGGGATAAAAGTGATGGGCTGACGGCTCGGGCTGTGGCGATAACCGCCTTACCGAATGTTGATGAGCCTCCTTTATTTGCAAAACAGGTTATGGTTTCTGACGTAGACCGACATATCATCGCCTTTGGTACAAACCCTGTGGGGGGTTCGGACACAGACCCTTTGTTAATACGTTTTTCTGACCAAGAGTCTTTAACTGATTGGAACCCTAAAGCTACAAATACGGCGGGTGATTTACGCATAGGTTCGGGTTCGGAGTTTGTGACGGCCATAGAAACAAAACGTGAAATAGTGGTTATCACAGATAGTTCTGTGCATTCTATGCAGTTTATCGGTTCGCCCTTTACCTTTGGTATCCAACCCATAGCCACTAACACCACTATAATGGGCCCAAATGCAGCGGTTGCTGTAGAAGACGCCGTGTTCTGGATGGGCAGACAGAACTTTTATTTATATGATGGTCAAACCAAACAACTGCCTTGTACAGTAAAAGAGCGGGTGTTTTTTGATTTTGATTATGTTCAGGCTGATAAAGTATATGCCTCTGTTATATCAGAATTTAGTGAAATAATTTGGTTCTACCCTTCCAACACAAACTCTTTGGCTAACGGGGGAACCGGAGAGAATGACCGATACGTAATTTTTAATTATGGTGAAAACTCTTGGTATTATGGTAATTTAGGACGTTCGGCCTTTTTAGATAGAGGTATACGAACTTTTCCAATAGGCGCAGCAGGCAACTACTTATACAACCACGAGCTAGGGTACACGGACGACGGATCTATTATGACTTCTACGATAGAGTCCAGCCCGATTGATATAGGAGACGGGGATCAGTTCACTTTTATTAGTAGGATTATACCCGATTTTACGTTTAACGGCTCTACAAACGAAGACCCGACCGTGAATGTAACCTTACAATCTAATAATTTTCCGGGGGGTAATTATCTTCAATCGGAGTTGTCTAAAATAGATCGCACGGCAGTTTCTACCACAGTACCTTTTGAACAGCTTACACAAAAGGCTGACGTAAGGTTAAGGGGGAGAGCCTTTTCCTTGAAGGTAGATTGTTCTGCTTTAGGTGTTCGTTGGCGTCTTGGTAGTCCTCGTATAAATATTAGACAGGATGGGCGACGCTGATGGCTACAAATGTAACTCCTTTTCCAAGGTTACCTACACCTCCTCAAAAGATTGATACTAAATACATAACGGATTTAGTGAGAGCCTTGGAAATATTTTTAAGACAGGCCCAGAATCCGCAGTTAAACTTTCAGGAACTTCCGGATAGCGGGAATAATAATCTTCTTCAGCAGGGGGATATATACATTGCTGACGGGGGTTTTTTAAAAGTAGTTGGTAAAACAGAGATATTTAGTGGAAGCGTTTCAGCAACAGGTGCCGTGGGCACTGTTGCAGTATCCGTTTCATAGTATAGACGTTGGGTTAAAAAAAGGTTAAACTCTCTTAACCTTCTAAAATGGGATTATCAAATGGCACAAGCGGCAGAAAAGGTTCTTGAGTTTCCATCAGGCGGTATCGCCGATTTTTACATGGAAGATCACGAGATTGAAGCTCTGGAGCGCGAAGAGGCAGAACAAGAGTTTGGCTCTGCGGGTATTGCCACGTTTGAGCCTATTGCTCACCGTATGGCCTCTTATGGCCGCCACGGTGATGACACGGTAGCTCACGTTGAAACAGGCGAACTTGTTATTCCAAAGGCTTTGATTGAGGACAACCCGCGTCTTCGTGCATCTATATTTAGTCACTTAGAAGAGTTGGGTGTGGAAGACCCAGAGCGTTACGTGGTTGGATCTGGAGCAAACTCCATTAACCCTGACACGGGTTTGCCTGAGTTCTTCTTTAAAAAAATAAGGAAAGCTGTTTCAAAAATTGGTAAGGGCGTTAAGAAAGCTTTTAAAAGCGTTGCAAAAGTAATTAAGAAAGCTGCTCCGGTAATTATTCCGTTTGCGCTTAATGCAATGTTCCCCGGCCTTGGAGCTATTTACTCTGGCGCATTGGGGTCCGGCATTGGTACTTTGGTTCAGGGCGGTAGTCTTAAAGACGCTTTTAAGAATGCCTTGATTGGTGGCGCTATCGGCGGCGCGACTGCTGGTGTACAAGGAGCGATGGGCGCTAAAGCTGCCGGTAAGACCATATCTCAAGGCGCATTTGATGAAATAGCCAAGCAGGCTTCTTTCTCCAACTTGCAAACAGCCGGTCAGCAGCTTGCTTCTGGTCAGTTTGGTCAGACGGGCTATGACTCCATTATTGGCGCACAGAATACCGCGGACCTCGGAAACATCCCAGCGTCTGCAAGTGATGTTGCAACTAAAGCTACTGATATTTCCCCCAAGGTTACAAAACAAAACATATCGTCTGGTCAAAACATAGAGCAAATGGTAACTGGAGACGCTTTCCAAGCAGCCCAAAAGGCTAATTTCCCGTTTGATATGGCGACAGACTCGTACGTTGGACCTGACGGAACTTTAATTGGTAGATCCACCCCGTCCGCTAATTTAGGCGCTGTTCCTGCTTCAGCCCCCGTGGGGCCCACTATGAACCCCGCTGATCAAGCTTATTTTGGTTCTGGTCAAATATCCTCTGCTCCGACTCCTACTAGCGGTTTTCAAACTCTTCCACCAACAACTCCAACAACAATGCTGGAACGCTTACAAGGCGCTGGTGAAACCGCTATGGACTACGGTCGCAGGGGAATGGACTTCTTGACAGGGGGAACTCCTACTGAGACTGATATTTATAAATTAGCTGGAGAAAAAATGGCCGCCGCAAGAAAGGCGGGAGTACCTTTGACTGGTGATGCGGCGATTCAAGCCGCAACCGCTGAACTAACCCCCGGCATGATCCGCACATACGGACCATCAGCATTATTAGCTAGCACCGCGGCCTACGCTGGCGGCATGTTTGATACGCCTGACAGTGGCGAAGACGACACAGCAGACCAGATGGCGGCCCTGACGGGTCCTAACCAGTATTATGAACAAAATAAGAATCGGTTCTTACTGGGTGGGTTTACCCCTAAGTATGCTCAAGGAGATGTACGTGTCCCAACAGTGTACACACAAGGTGTGGGTCAATATAATGAGGGCGGCGGCGTGTTCCCTCGCCGAGTAGGCGGCATTATGCCAAACGAGGGTACCCCCGGCAAAGACAGCGTCAGAGCCATGTTGATGCCCGGAGAGTTTGTAATGACAACAGATGCTGTAAAGGGTCTGGGTAACGGAAACAACGACCAAGGCATACAGAACATGTATCAAATGATGCGTGGCCTTGAAGCTAAAGGGAAGGCGCTAGCCTAATGGCAACAGAAACCTCCATTGTACGCGAAGCCCCGGAAATTGAAGCCTATAAATTAGGGCTTCTTGAATCGGCACAAAAGCTTGCTGACCAAGAGATAATTCTACCTACCCAACAAATAGCGGGTATGTCTCAGTTACAGCAGGACGCGATTGCTGCTGCGGCTCCGGGTAGCGGCGGAATAGGTGGGTATGAGAATTATTTGACCGATGCGGGTACTTTACTTGGTCAAGCTCAAACCACGCTAGACCCTAGTTTAGCGGGTCTTAGTCAGTTTATGAACCCCTATCAAGACGCGATACAAGCTGAAATTGACCGGTCCTACGACATGCAGGCGTCACAAGCGGGTCTTGGTGCGGTAGGACAGGGCGCGTTCGGCGGTTCACGGGCCGCGGTTCAACAAGCTGAAATTGGCAGAAACCGTGCTTCAGCCTTGGCACAAGCTCAAGCGCAAAACTTTTTACAGGCACAGCAGGCGCAAGGAGCGCAGGCAGAGGCGCTCGGCACGTTGGGTCTTCGTCAGGCCGCATTGGGTCAGCAGTCGCAGCAGTCTGCTTTACAGGACATTCAAACACAATTTGATTTTGGCAAACAGCAACAAGGTCAACAGCAGGCGGAGCTTGAAGCGCAACGCCAGAGCGATTTGGCGCAGTTGTATGAGCCGTATCAACGATATTCTTTCTTATCTGACATTTATAAAGGTGCTCCATCTTCGCAGCAGACTCTCGCGTCGGCTACTGCACCTAGTGTTTCACCGGCTCAGTCATACCTTGGTTTAGGTATTGCGGGCTTATCAGCCGCAGCAGGCGCAAAAACAGCAGGGTTATTCTGATGAACAGAGGCGTATTAGCAAGACAAATGTTTGCCGCAGGCGGCGAGGCTTTAAAACCAATTCCAGCCGGGAACGCGGGTTTACCTAACTTGCCCAAGTCTGTTCGTAACAATATGGGTTACATGCAGGATGGTGGTGCGGTTGGTATGCAACAAGCAGGCGGTGAGCCGCAGATGTCCCTACAGGACTATCTTGGCGACCAAGCGGCACCTTTGGCGGCAGAAGCCCAGCGTTTAGGCATTTCTGTTGAACAACTTTTAGCTATGTTAAACCAGCAACCTGCTCCAACGGCAATGCCGCAACAACCGGTAGGCATGGCAATGGGCGGTGATCCAGCTATGGCGCAGGGTCTGGGCTCAATGATGGCCGCTCCACCGGCTATGCCTCCAGCGCAACCTCCAATGGAGGACGCACAAGCTATGGACCCGCAAGTACTTGAGGGGATGCTCAACGAAGCGTCTCAATCTGTTGGGGATTTAGATGAAGCAGAAGATTACGAAACTGTTATTAACAGTATCCGCGGTGATGACGCCCCTATTTCAGCTAGATACGAAGAGCTTGCCAGTGTGGTAGGTGAGCAGGACGCGGCTCAAACACCAGAGTCTGTTTTGGCCCTGACTCAGCCCGCTATTATGATGGGCGCAGTTGACCAAGGTATTGGCGGATTAGCGGCTGAAGAAATGACTCAACCTGTTGAAGGCGCTATGGCGCAGGGTATTATGTCAACTATGGCACCCTCGCCGCCGCCCGCGGCACCTCCGATGGACCCCGCTATGAT
>Ga0208134_1001042_pt1 | contig 16825 bp, 18 predicted proteins | sample VirMetDEL_Mar_31_FD_184515 | JGI IMG/M metagenome (GOLD analysis project Ga0208134, IMG submission 184515) | Aqueous microbial communities from the Delaware River and Bay under freshwater to marine salinity gradient to study organic matter... | ecosystem: Environmental > Aquatic > Marine >... | reverse complement strand
ACTTGGGGTGCCTTGGGCTTGTCGAGAGCTTTGATCCGCTTCCTTATGGCTGATACTCCAAGGGAGTCAAGAGATCCGTTCTCATTGAGCTTCTGTATTTTAGCCCAATTACTAGCCACGAAAACCGTGTCGCTACGGTCCTGTCTAGATATGCCAGCCAAGGGTGACGTAGCAAGCATTTGACCGAATAGCTTGTCGGATTTGTACATAGCTCTGTGTTGGATCAGGATTTGACCTAGCTCGTTGAAGCAATCCAGCATGGACGTTTGCAGTAGGTACATCTGGTCATACACTGCAGCACCATGCTCAAGGCTGGATTTGGCTGTATACTCAACGTTACCGATGCGGATTACATTGTCAGCTGAAAGCGTAGCGGTTTTTGCGTTTGTCTTAGTCATGGTAGAACTCCGTTTTGGTTGTGGCGATTTGCCGTTTCGATGTCTCAGTTGTTGCCGATTGCCAAAATAATGTCAACACCTTTTCGTGTGCATTATGCGTAGGGAAAAGCGAGCTAGTGTCGGACGGTCCGTCAGTAACGAGAACGAATCAGGAACATCGCTGGTTTGCTGGGTTGGAACGAATCAGGAACATCGCCTCGTGTAGCGTGGGTGTGTGCGTTACGTATGGGTGGGTGTGCCTGTGTGCATGAGCATTAGGTGGGTATGGGTGTGATGTGCATAAAAGCGTGACATTCCCGTCACACGTGTATGTGTGTGCGTAAATGCGCATATATGTGCGTAAGCGGATGACTAATCCGTATACAAACCCCATAAAAACAACAGCTTAGCCCAGCCTTGCGCCCAGATATGCGTGCACAGGCTCATTATGCGAGGCCTTGCGGGGGCCACCACCCCCTACTCCGTATACGTATATGTACTCCTACACAGAAGTGGTTTTTACTTTTGGCTTTACTACCCTATATATACACAAAGACACACCAAACTGCCCGGAAAGAGCTAAACTTGTACGATATACTATAGAATGACGTAACGTAATAGTAACAATATGTTACAGAATGTAATATTTAGTAGTGATACGGTAGTTGAGGGGTTGACACAGGTTCAAATATGGTTATAACTGAGCGTAGCGATGCTTAGTTAAACTTTAAGTTAAATAAAATAAAGCAATAAATAAAATATTAAACTATAAAGTTAAACTAAACCTGTTGCAAAGGAGTTATTGGACTTAGGAAATGTGTAACGTATAGTTAAACTATAGAGTTGACATATACTTTTTGTTAGTATACTATTATTTGTAATAAATAAAAATATATAAGACTTAAAGTTAAACTAAAGTACCGTAATCTTTTCAATGTTTGTAATAATGCTGGCTTTGTATAAAGTTTGCGGTACAATTTTTCTCTTATATTATGTATTGACATAAATGGCAAAACGTATACAACTATATGCAAGTGAAAATGTACTGGAAGAGTTCTATAAAGCTTTAGCTACTAATGACTCTCGTGCTTTACAGCGTGTACACATCCCTAAGAGTGACGTATTCTATGTTCGTACTGCTATCGAAGCTAATACAGGAGAACGTTACACTTTAGATAGAGTAGAACGGGCTATGTACCTTGAAGGGATGTTAAACCGTAGAGAAGTACTAGATCCAGACAGACAAAGAGAGTGGGAATAAACAAAGCATGTGGAATCTTTTAAGTTTATTAAGTACAGCTAGCAGTTTAAACAGTGCGATAGGGTTTGTGTATAAACATCTCAAACGCTTAGTTAAGTTTGTATTACGTAAAGCATTTCCTACAGTAAAACGTTTCCAGTAGTTATGTTTTTATCTATAGTTCTAGCTTGTCTTAGTCCTAGTGTTCTATCTTGTAACATATTTACTAATGTGCAAGACATATTCCCTAGTAGAGAAGAATGTCTAGTAGATGCAGTAAAAGTTAGGGACAGTTTTATAGACAAAGGTGCATATGCAAAGGCAGGATGTGTAAAGCTAGAGCATAAAGGAATTGACACTTAATGTCTGTAGAATATAGAGGTGAGAAATTTGAAGGTTACAACAAACCTAAGAGAACACCTAAACATCCTAAGAAATCCCACGCCGTGCTTGCCAAAGAAGGTGACACCATTAAGCTCATCAGGTTCGGTGAGCAGGGAGCCAAAACTGCTGGTAAACCAAAAGAAGGCGAATCGGACCGCATGAAAGCTAAACGTAAAAGCTTTAAGGCAAGACACGGTAAGAATATAAAAAAGGGAAAACTTAGTGCAGCTTATTGGGCTGATAAAGTTAAGTGGTGATAATCAATGCCAGATCTAAGTAAGTCTAAGTTTCATACAAAGGGGTATACCATTGCGTCTACATCGGCGTCTGCTAATGCTACTGTTGTATATACTTGCCCTGCTAACTTTAGTGCTGTTACTAGATATTTACACATAAGCAATAACAATAGTTCCACTAAAAAAGTATACGTGCAATTTTATCATTCAAGTGATGATGCGTATCACTACATAGCTAATGCCCTTAGTATGGCAGGAAACTCTGTAACTAACTTAGTTAACGGGGGCTACTTTAATCTACACTCAGGAGATAAGATAGTAGTATATGGTGAGACTGCCAATACTATGGAAGTAATAGTTTCGTTAGAAGAATACTATGACCCTAATCGTACATAACTAAAAAGGAATATACAATGGCTAAGATGCCCATGACTATGAAGAACGGCAAGAAGGTTCCTACCTATGCTGCTGACGGTGTTGGTAAAATGAACAAAGGTGGAGTAGCAAAAAAGAAACCAGCAGCTAAGATGATGGCTGGTGGAATGGCTAAGAAAAAACCTACAGCTAAAATGATGGGTGGAGGTATGGCTAAGAAGAAAGCTGGTGCTTACATGTATGGCGGTATGGCTAAGAAAAAGAAGTAACGTTTGTGCATAACGGGATTGCAACCTTATATGTAGTCCTATAAGTCAAAGCATGGTATAACTATCCTTGGTAATATAAAGGAGTTATACCATGTTTAAACGTTTTATTAAAAGACTACAGAAGAACCAACAACGCCGTGCCGATTACTGGCTTCTGCATAATATGTCAGATAAGTACTTACTAGATATAGGAATTACACGTGGCGAAATCAAAAGCAAAATCTACCGTTAATGCGGCGGGTAACTATACTAAGCCTACTATGCGTAAGTCTCTTGTGGCATCCGTTAAGGCTGGCGGTAAAGGTGGAAGCCCCGGACAGTGGAGCGCAAGGAAAGCTCAGATGGTCGCTAAACAATACAAAGCTAAAGGTGGAGGATATAAGTCATGAAGGTAGACGCACCTAAAGGATACCACTGGATGAGACAAAAAGATGGTAGCATGAAACTGATGAAGCACGCAGGTAAGTTTGTACCTCACAAGGGTGCTTCTCTTGCTGCAAACTTTGCTGTTCAGAAAAAGCACGATGACAAAAAGTAAAAGTCAAAAGAGCCTCACTAACTGGACTAAACAGAAGTGGACTACTAAGAGTGGTAAGCCATCAACGCAAGGACCGAAAGCTACGGGTGAACGCTATCTACCTAAGAAAGCTATTAAGTCTCTTAGTGCTTCTGAGTATGCCTCTACAACACGATCTAAGCGAAAAGGAAATGCTGCGGGTAAGCAGTATGTGGCTCAACCGAAAGCGATTGCTAAAAAAGTAAAACCATATAGGAAGAAATCATGAAGAGATATTTGAAGCGTCTAGCAAGGGCAGTGTTCAATAGAGATTGTCTATGTAATAAATGTGAATGTTAAAAGCTAGTTGCATTTTTACAACTAGTATGTTATAACTACATATATTAAAACATTATTTAAAGGCAATAAGTATATGGCTAAGCAGCTAACCGAAAACCAACAGAAGTTTCTTGAGGCTCTCTTTGATGAGGCAGCAGGAGATGTTCTTATGGCTAAGCGCATTGCTGGCTATAGTGATGGTACACCTACACGATCAATTACAGAGGCTCTAAAAGATGAAATATTTGAAGCGACTAAAAGCTATATGTCTAGATTGGGTCCAAAAGCTGCTATTGCTTACGGGTCGGCTCTGGATGACCCTACGCAGTTAGGCGTTAAGGAACGCATGATTGCAGCAGGTCAAGTGTTAGACCGTTCTGGTTTAGTTAAAACTGAAAAGGTTGCAGTGGAGTCTAGCGGTGGCTTATTCATATTGCCACCAAAGGATTCTAGTACAGGCAATGAAACGCAGAACTAACTTTCAAAAAACAGAGTTAGGCTATTGGATGTTACCGAAGCCTAGCAACATAAAGAATTGGGAAAGAGTACCTAGGTTAACTAAAAGATCTGTACCGTTCGGTTACGAGATAGATCCTGAAGATGAATCTTGGTTAAAACCTATACCTAAAGAATTAGAATTATTAGAGCTTGCAAAGAAACATTTAAAGCAGTATAGTTACAGGGAAGTATCTGCTTGGTTAACTACACAATCAGGTAGGCGCATAACCCATGATGGACTTAAGAAACGTATAGATGTCGAAAGAAGACGTAAATCACTTGCTGCAATTAAGCGTAAACTCGCCAGCTGGCTTGAAGAAACGATCCAACAATACGAGGCGCTCGAAAAAGAAAGAATCGGTTACTACACCTACGAAGACGAAGGAAACAAAACCTGAACATAAAGTATACGCAACTGTAACACCTGCACCTTATGATGTACAGTTCGCTCAAGATGTAGTGTTTAAAGCTAATCCCGGCCCACAGACACAATATCTAGCGGCTAGTGAGCGTGAAGTACTATATGGTGGGGCTGCTGGTGGTGGCAAGAGCTACGCAACACTAGCTGATCCTTTACGTAACTTAGGTAACAAAGACTTTAGTGGACTACTAGTACGACACACAACAGAGGAACTAAGAGAACTTATACAGAAAAGCCAAGAGTTATACCCTAAAGCAATACCGGGTATTAAGTGGTCAGAGAGAAAGTCTCAATGGACTACACCTCAAGGCGGTAGACTTTGGATGTCTTACTTAGATAAAGATACTGACGTTATGCGCTACCAAGGACAGGCGTTTAATTATGTAGCCTTTGATGAGTTGACTCAGTGGCCCTCAAGTTTCGCATGGGATTATATGAGGAGTCGTTTGAGATCTGCATCACCTGAGTTAGGTTTGTATATGAGAGCTACTACTAACCCCGGCGGTCCCGGTCATGCTTGGGTTAAGAAGATGTTTATAGATCCAGCATCCCCTAACACTCCGTTTTGGGCTACTAATATAGAAACAGGGGAACAACTACGTTACCCTAAAGGACACAGAAAAGAAGATCAACCTCTATTTAAACGTAAGTTTATTCCTGCTAGTTTATTTGATAACCCTTACCTAGCAGATAGTGGAGACTACGAAGCAATGCTTTTGTCTCTACCTGAACAACAACGTAAGAGATTGTTAGATGGAGATTGGGATGTAAACGAAGGTGCAGCTTTTCCTGAGTTTAATCGTGCAGTACATGTAGTAGAGCCTTACAAGATACCTAAAGGCTGGGCAAAGTTTAGAGCATGTGACTATGGGTATGGAAGTTACACAGGGGTTGTTTGGATTGCGGTTACTCCTGCTGAGCAACTGGTAGTATATAGGGAGTTGTATTGTTCTAGGGTCACAGCTATAGACTTAGCTGATATGATCTTAAAAGCGGAGTATGAAGATGGAGGAGTGCGTTACGGTGTTCTTGACAGTTCTTTGTGGCATAAACGTGGTGATACTGGTCCATCTCTGGCTGAACAAATGATTATGAGGGGATGTCGTTGGCGTCCATCAGATAGAAGTAAAGGCTCTCGTGTAGCTGGAAAGAATGAATTACATCGTAGACTTCAAGTAGATGAGTTTACAGAAGAGCCTCGTTTGGTTATGTTTAATGATTGTACTAATCTTGTAGCGCAGTTACCTAGTATACCTCTAGATAAACGTAACCCTGAAGATGTTGATACAAATGCAGAAGACCACTTGTATGACGCTCTAAGGTATGGTATAATGACAAGACCTCGTAGTTCTTTGTTTGACTACGATCCTGCAACTACAAGGTCAGGCTTTCAAGTTTCTGACCCGACATTTGGATACTAAGTATGGACCCTAAAGATTTTGACGATAGCTACGAAGAAAACATTGAATCATCTGAATCTTCTTATATTGAAGATGTAAAGAAAGACTCTTATGATTCTGATAGTTCAGTAGGTACTATTATATCTTTTGTTGAGAATCGTTTTAAGAAAGCTGAAGACTCTAGACTACAAGATGAAGAGCGTTGGTTAAAAGCATATCGCAATTATCGTGGCTTGTACAATCCACAAGTACAGTTTACTGAAGCAGAACGCTCCCGTGTATTTGTAAAAGTAACTAAGACTAAAACCCTAGCAGCATATGGACAGATTGTAGATGTTCTTTTTGGTAACAAGAAGTTCCCTATTGTTGTAGATCCTACTAGCCTTCCAGAAGGTGTAGCTGACTCTGTACACTTTAGCACAAACCCTGATCCTGCTGCAGAAGAAGCAATGGATAGTATCAAGGAAGCCTTTACTCCCTTTACTAATGAAGAGAGTAGACTTGCTCCCGGTGAAACTATGCCTCAACTTAAAGAACGTATGGGTGCATTAGCTGGTAAGCTTGAGCCTGTAGAGGAAAAGGTTGTTGAGGGACCGGGTACAACTCCTACTGATGTAACTTTTAACCCTGCAAAAGTTGCAGCTAAGAAGATGCAGAAGAAGATACACGATCAGTTAGAAGAAAGCGGAGCTAACAAACAGCTGCGTCTTGCTGCCTTTGAATGTTCTTTGTTTGGTACAGGCATAATGAAAGGTCCATTTGCTGTAAACAAAGAGTACCCTAACTGGGATGATCAAGGTAACTATGATCCTACAGTAAAGACTGTTCCCTCTACAAGCAATGTATCTATATGGAACTTCTACCCTGACCCTGACGCATCTAATATGGATGAAGCAGAGTATATAGTTGAGCGTCATAAGATGTCTCGCTCTCAACTACGTGCACTTAAAGGCAGACCTTTCTTTCGTGACAACGCTATAGATAGTGCTCTTAAAATGGGTGAGTCCTACGAGAAGAAGTGGTGGGAACAAGTCATGGAGGATGATGATCACGGTAGTCAAGCTGAACGCTATGACGTAAAAGAGTTCTGGGGTTTTGTAGACCGTGAAGTATTAGAAGATCACGACATTGAGATACCTCGTTCACTTAAAGATGCAGAGCAACTTAATGTAAACTTATGGGTATGTAACGGTCAAGTCTTGCGTATGGTTATGAATCCGTTTAAACCTGCACTTATACCTTACTACGCTGTGCCTTATGAAGTCAATCCTTATTCGTTCTTTGGTGTAGGTATAGCTGAGAACATGGATGACACACAGACCCTCATGAATGGTTTCATGCGTATGGCAGTAGACAATGCTGTACTATCAGGTAACTTATTGATAGAGGTTGATGAGACTAACTTAGTGCCGGGGCAGGATCTATCTGTGTATCCCGGCAAAGTGTTTAGGCGTCAAGGAGGTGCACCCGGACAAGCCATCTTCGGTACATCGTTCCCTAACGTTGCTGGTGAGAACATGCAGCTGTTTGACAAGGCACGAGTATTAGCTGATGAGTCTACTGGCTTTCCTTCCTTTGCTCACGGTCAGACAGGTGTAACAGGAGTAGGACGAACTGCATCTGGTATATCTATGCTTATGTCAGCTGCTAACGGATCTATTCGTACCGTTATTAAGAATGTAGATGACTATCTTCTTAACCCACTAGGTAAAGCCTTCTTTAGTTTTAACATGCAATTCGACTATGACCCTGAGATTAAAGGTGACTTAGAAGTTAAAGCTCAAGGTACTGAGTCTCTTATGGCTAACGAAGTACGCTCACAGCGTTTGATGCAATTCTTACAGGTTGCACAGAATCCAACACTAGCACCGTTTGCTAAGATGGATTATATCATTCGTGAGATTGCTGTTAGTATGGATCTTGATCCTGATAAAGTAACTAACTCTATTCAAGATGCAGCAGTACAGGCTGAAATCCTAAAGGGTTTCCAAGCTCCACCTGAACCAGTTGCCGCTGGTGTTCCTCCTGCAGGTCCAGCAGGTGCTCCCCCGCCTCAAGGAGCAGGGCCAACAGGTCCACAAGATATGACAGGCGGGGGCGGCGGTAACATTGGAGTAGGTGCTGCTGCTGTACCGGGTGAACAAGGCTTTAGTGGGAACGTACAGTAATGGCTGCACTGAGTAGACTTATAGCTAAAGAGCTAAGCTCTGCGCTAGGTATTACAGATAACCCTAAGTTTAATCCTATGTTTAAACAGACAGATGAAGCATTGTCTGACGTAGAAGATCCTAATACATCTACTATAGCTGAGTTCTATAGCCCTCTAGATTCTGCTATTGATAATGCACCTATAGGTAAACAAGGGACTAGAGGTGAAAACATTGAGGCTTTTGTACGTAAACGTGCGCCTAAAGTAACACAGGCTGAGTTAGACTATAGAGAGTTTAGTTTATATCCACATTTAGAATATACTAAAGGCTTGGCGAAACTTCACGCCAATCCTCTAAGGATTAAGGCTGTAAAGAAAAGGACTGCTAATCAAAATATGCAGAGGCAGAAAGATCTATTAGATGAAGAAGTAGGGTACGAAGAGATTGGTGTAGACGTTATAGCTAAAGACTTAGGACTAATGACTCATTACGGTGGTTCTAATTTAGCTCATGCACGTTATAGCTTAAGAAAGAAACCTGACACTTTTAAAGAAGTCATGTTAAGGGGAGAAGATATTAAAAGTTATATCCTCATTGAAGAGCTTCAGTCTGATGTAATACAAAACATGTCAAAAAATCCTACTAAGGATAGTAAAGAACTTTTAGATACGTTTAAAAAAGAATTTGACTTGCAAATGGATGACATAGCTTTTGAGCCAGAGTTTGAACTTCCGGGAACATTCTTTAAAGATTATAAAGATTTTGTATTCAATGATTATTTGCCTATAGTTACAAATAAAAAACTTTCTAGGAAAGAAGTTAACGAGTCCTTATCAAAAATATTTGATGATAAGGGACTTTTGATGTCCAAAACTGGGATATATTACCAAGAACCTACAGAGGCTTTAAGGTATATGTTAAACCGAATGGCTGCTAAAAAACTTAATGTATTTGACTTCTCAGGTAGAGAAAGAATTATAAGTGAAATAATACAGTCTACAAGAAACTATACAGCAAAATTTGGATCTATCGTAAGCAAAAAAGATACACCTATTACAAGCTTAACTGATTCAGTAAGAGTGTTATTACAGTCTATCATTGCGGATTCTAAAGCTAAGGGTATTGATGAGATTGTACTACCTCCTATAGAAAAATTAGCTGAAAAACGTTTTCCTAAAGGATCAGATGATTATAAAAAAGCTATTACTAAAGGGTCAGGCTTTCACAATACATATGTAATAGCTTTTGAAAAAGCGATTAAGCAACTTAAGGGTGAGCTTGGTAATCAAATTAAAATAGGCAAAAAAGATTTAAAGTATAAAACTTTTGAAAGAATAAAAACATATGATGAAATAGTAGAACAAAATAAGACAGGTAAAAAAGGTTTTCCTGAAACCACGGTACAAGGCACATCTATAAACATTAAAGATTTAAAGTTAGATCCTAAGACAAGTAGACTAAGGTTAAACAAAGGTGGCTTAGTCCAGAGGCCTGACAGATGAAACTACAGAAGTTAGTAAACGATAAGCCTTTGTGGGATGAGTTCTGCGAAATGCTAGATAATAAAATACTACAAGTACACAAGAAGATGGAACAAGTTACAAGTACTGATGACATGTTTCGATGTCAAGGCGAAGCAGCAATGCTACGTAAGCTTAAATATTTGAGGGATGAAGTCAATGGCAATAAATGAACAAATGGAAATGGCCTTTGCTGACCAAGATCAAAAAGTAGATCCTGTATCAGGTAACGAAGTTCCTCCGGGGTCTTTACCTGAAGAGGTACGTGATGATATTGACGCTAGGTTAAGTGAAGGTGAGTACGTTGTACCTGCTGATGTTGTTCGTTTCTTTGGTGTAAAGTTCTTTGAAGACCTACGTATGGAAGCTAAGACAGGTTTAGCTGGAATGGATGCAGCTGGACGTATTGGTGGTGATCCTATAGATGTTCCTGCTGAAGGTGGAGATGTTAGTGAGCAGGACTTAGCTATGCTAGAACAAGCCTTAGCTACATCAGGCCTCAAGGAAGGTGGTCTTGTAAACAAAACATTAAACTCTATTGCATCACAAGGTCAGACTGATCCTCTAGTAAATGCTCGTATGAACGCTAAAGGTATGACTGTTGGTTTTGCAGCTGGTGGTATGACAGAATCTTTGTACAATGATACTACTAAGATTGATACTGTTATTGATAAAGTCTTAGCTGCAGCAAAGACAAACCCTTCTTTGTTAGGTGAATTATCTAAGCGTGGTGTTACAGTAAACACTACTAAGGCTAGTATGAAACCTGATGATATGGAACAAGCCAATAAACAAACTCAAACTTTAGCTGGTGGTGGTTACGCACCGGGCGGTGATGTAATTGATAACATGCCTATCCCTCCAGTAGAAGAAGCAACAGCAGGTACTCCAACTACTACGTCTGGCTTTAACCCCTTTCAGTTTGGCTTAGGCTTCTCTTCCTTTGGTACTAGACCTATGGCAGGTACTCAAGCTGAGAATGCTTCAATAATGGTAGACTACTATAACCCTTCTACAGGGGAGACTATGCAAATTCCTCATGATGCAGTTACAAATCAACCACTACAGGCTGTACCTGCAGGGTTTATCATGGGTGTACCTCCTGTAGTAACTGCACCTACAGGTAATCTCAATAGAGGAGATAAGAATGATGATCAAGGACCAGACATGGATGCTTGGAAGAATAAGTATACCTACTCAGATCCTGATGCTCTTGCAGGGGAAACATTAGGTGCAATTAATAAAGAGCAAAGTAGTTTAAGTAAGTTCTTTAAGAATAGCCCAGTTAATCAATTCTTGCAAGCTACTGCTATAGGAGAGTTAAAAAGTAACATTGACTATCTAGAAGCAAGAGGATATGATTCAGATAAGATTGCTGAGATGAAAGCTGCTTTAGCTGTACGTACTGAGTCTCGTCTTGGTGATACAGCAAATCTAGGTTCAATTATAAACTATGCATTAACTAATACTTCTAACCTTACAAATAAAATACTTGAAGAGTATGGTAGTGATCCATTTAAAAAGCTTAAAACTACTAAAACTGTAAGTGATTTTGATTCAGTAGGAGGGGGTGTAGATGAAGCTAGGAAAATAAAAGAAAGTAGAGAAAAAGATGGACCAACTGAAAAACAAAAAGAAGCAGATACAAGAGTTAAAGCTGCTTTAGCAAAATCTACAGATCCTAGTAAAGCAGAAGAAAGAAAAGAAAAAAGTAGAAAAACAGTTTCAACTGAAACAGCAAGATCATCTGCTAAAAAAGCTGCAGATAAACTTGGAACAAAATTAGCAACTGGAGGTCGAGCTAAAGGAGGATTAATGCAAAAGAATAAAAAGAAAAAGAAGAAATAACTATAAGGCTACCCAGCTAATGCTGGCCCCACATAAAAGGAAGTAATATGTCAGAACTACAAACAATGGAAACACCGAAGTCTGCAGGATTTGTTGATCCTAATTTTAGTAATGCTAATAAGCGTAGAATCCAAGAGCAAGAAGAAGAGCTTAAAGATCTTATGGGAGAACAGTCCGATGACAGTGCGGAATCCGATGGCGAGACAGCTGCATCAACCAAAGTACAAGATGAAAGTAATTCCAAACAAAAAGAAGCCAACGCTAAAGGTGAAGCACAAGAAGACGAAAGCTTAAGTAGCGAAGAGAAGACCTACAAGAAACGCTACAGTGACTTGCGTAGTCATCAGAACAAACAAGCAGAAGAGCTTAAGGCTATTAAAGCTAAGCTAGAGAATGCAGAAGAGCGTGGTGATATTCGTCCTCCTAAGTCTGATGAAGATATAGAAGCATGGTCCCGTCAGTATCCTGATGTAGCTGCTATTGTTGAGAGCATTGCAGAAAAGAAAGCACAAGAAAAGTTTTCAGGTGCAGAGAGTCGCTTACAAGAGATTGACCGCATTAGTGCAGAAGCAGATCGTAATAGGATGGAAGATGAGATTAGGGCTATGCACCCTGACTTTGATGAGCTACGCAGCAGTGATGTATTCCATGATTGGGCAGGTGAACAACCTAAGTGGGTTCAGGATGCTCTATATGAAAACTCTGAAGACCCAGCCTCTGTCACTCGTGTAATTGATTTGTACAAAGTAGACAAAGGCTTAGATAACAAAACTAAAAAGAAGACATCTAAATCTGCAGCATCTGCTGTTGTAACTAAACGTACAACTAAACCAGATCAAAGTGATCCTACTGGAAGCTTCTCTGAGTCACAGGTGCATAAAATGTCTGCTTCTCAATACGAAAAACAATCAGATGCTATTATGGAATCAATCCGTTCTGGAAAGTTTAATTACGATATGTCAGGCGGTGCACGATAATAGTAAATAAGGCATTGACATCTATAGTGTAACTAGTATAACTATAGGTGTCTTTACATTAAGTAGTAAGCCTCTTTAAATAGACTACCTTACTCTTAAGACAAAACTACCTCGCTAAGTCTAAACACACCAATTATAAGACCTACCTAAATAAGTATAGGCCCGTATAACTTACCTTATATGCACCCTAAAAAGTTTAGCCTCTTATCGGTTAGTTTAGCTTATTACTCATAAGCCAAACACCAAACGGAGGATTTATCTCATGGCTTTTACAACCGCTTCAGGTTACGGCAATTTACCAAATGGTAATTTTAGCCCCGTAATCTATTCCAAAAAAGTACAGCTTGCATTCCGCAAGTCAACTGTCTGTGGTGATATAACCAACTCAGACTACATGGGCGAGATTGCCGCACAAGGCGATACCGTCAAGATTATCAAAGAACCAGAAATTTCTGTCTCGCAGTACGCGAGGGGTACGAACGTGACCGCACAGGATTTACAGGACGAAGACTTCTCTTTAGTCATTGATAAAGCTAACTATTTTGCTTTTAAGATGGACGATATTGAAGAGGCACATTCTCATGTAAACTTCATGGATCTTGCAACCAACCGTGCTGCATATCGTTTAGCTGACAATCATGACCAAGAAGTCTTAGGTTATATGTCTGGTTATGCACAGTCTGCTAATCACAGTGCCGCTGGTGCTTTGAATACAACTGTCAATGGCACTAAAGCAGTATCAACTGCTGGTTCTAACGAACTGCTTTCCTCTATGCAACTGCATAAGGATGACTTCGGCAATATTACTACAAGCTCTGCAGGAACACACTCTATTCCTCTGGCTGCACGTTTGCCGGGTGCAACTGCACTTCCAACTGCTACAGCTTCACCAGCAATGGTTGTTGCTCGTATGGCTCGTTTGCTTGATCAACAGCAAGTTGACAAACAAGGGCGTTGGATTGTAGTTGATCCAGTATTCATGGAAATCTTAGCTGATGAAGATTCACGCTTCATGAACGCAGACTTCGGTGAATCAGGTGGATTGCGTAATGGTCTTGCCATTAACAACTTCCACGGCTTCCGTGTGTATTCTTCGTCTAACCTACCATCTGTAGGTACTGGACCGGGAACTTCAGGATCAGCTAACCAGTTAACTAACTTCGGTGTTATAGTTGCTGGACATGATTCTGCTGTAGCAACTGCTGAGCAAATCAATAAGACAGAAACATATCGTGACCCTGACAGCTTTGCTGACATTGTTCGTGGTATGCACCTTTACGGTAGGAAGATACTTCGGCCTGAAGCTATCGTCACTGCTCGTTATAACGCAGCTTAAGGGAGATATAAACTATGGCTACTTATGACATGACTTCCAGTGATACTGCTGGTGTTGGAGCAAACGTTCTTGCTGTTCCAACAGTAGTTGGTAATACTGTACGAACCATTGAGGCAATACTAGATATTGATGCAATGGTAACTGCTGGTTACTCTGGCGCAGATGGAGACATATTTCAATTACTTGAAATCCCTGCCGAATCAGTTATTGTTGCTGCTGGTGCAGAGATTATGAAACCTTTCACGTCTTCTTGTACTGCAGATATTGACTTCGCTGGTGGCGATGACATTATTGACGGTGCTGACTTGACTGCTGCTGCTGGTACGTATCTTGCAAAAGGTACTAATGGTGAAGCTAACATTGTAAATACAGGAGCAGCTTCAACTTTTGCTGCCGCTGCACTTGCATGTGTTGGTGCTGCAGATACTATTGACGTAGTTGTTGCGGGTGCTGCACCTGCTACTGGACGTCTACGGGTATACGCAGTAATTGCTGACGTTTCTGCTGCAATGACAGAAGCTGCAGTTGCTCAGCGTGATCAAGTATAATACTAAACACTACTTTGGGGCTGGCATTTCGCTGGCCCCATTGACGAATTTAAAGGAAACTTAATGGCATATACATATTTAGATATTACAAATGAAGTCATTGCTCGTTTTAATGAAGTTTCTCTTTCATCTTCTAACTTTACTGCAGCTAGAGGATTTCAAATACAATGCAAAAATGCAATAAACGATTCTATTGATTATATTAATACCAGTGCATATAGTTGGCCTTTTAATCATTCTACTCAAACAGATACACTTGTTGCTGGTACTACCCGATATAGTATTCCTACTACAGCTAAACATGTAGACTATGATACCTTTAGACTTGTAAAAGATGATTCTTTAGGTTCATCTGGTGGGAGCTTAGGTTTTTTAGATTATAAAGATTACTTAGATAGCTTTATTGTACAAGAAGATCAAACAGATGTAGGAGGTGTACCTACTATTGTGTTTAGAACGCCTGATAATAACTATGGTTTATACCCATATCCTGATAAAGCATACTCTTTAAAGTACGAATTATATTCATATACAACTTCTTTGTCTGCAGCTACAGATGTTCCTGTAATACCTGAACAATATAGAGCCGTTATAATAGATGGTGCCACTGCTTATGGATACCAATACAGAGGCGAAGTAAATCAGTTTCAAATGAACTTTCAGAGATTTGAAGATGGTATAAAAAATATGAGAAGTCTTTTATCTAACAGGGTAGATTATATAAGGTCTAAAATGATTACACGATCATCAAGACCCGCAAGTATGTTTGGTTAAGGTTTAAATATGGCAGACGAATCAGGTCTTAATCCGTTTATCTTTCCTTGCAAAGGGGGTTTGGTACTTAACCGTTCTACTTTTACTATGGACCCCGGAGAAGCATTTGAGTTGCAAAACTTTGAGCCTGACATTAAAGGTGGCTACCGTAGGATAAATGGATATTCTAAATGGAACGCTAACTTAGTTCCTCATACTTCTGCTACTTCTGAAAAGGTACTTATGTCTGCGTACCATAAAGGTGAGGTAATAGCTGCTAGAGGTACTAAAGTATTTAGATCTACAGACGCAAGTAACGCACTAAATGGTGCAATTAATAGTTCAGTTACTACCCTTACACTAGACAGTACTGCAGACTTTAGTACAACAGGTACTATACTTGTAGGTACAGAACAGATTACTTACACAGGTAAGAGTACTACACAGCTTACAGGTTGTACAAGAGGAGCAAACAGTACTACAGCTGCTGCACAGGCAGATAATCTTACTCTTACACAGTACTGGACGCAGATAGATACAGGACGTACAAGTGCAAGTAAGTATACTTTTTATAGGCAAAGTTTAGGGGGTACAGATATAATAGTATTTGCCGATGGAGCTAATCCTGCTTCATACTTTGCCTCTGGTAATTCGGTAACTGACATAAATGGAACAGGCACACCTGCTGACCCTAAGTTTGTAACAGGACATAAGAACACTTTATTCTTTGCAGGTATGTCTAGTAATCCACAAGAAGTAGTTTTTAGTGCGCCTTATTCAGCTACAGATTTTACTCCTGCTAATGGTGCAGGATCTATTGTAGTAGAAAGTCCTATTACAGGATTGTTTCCATTTCGTAATGATCTTATTATATTCTGTGAAGAACGTATATTTAAACTATCTGGTAACAGTGTAGCTGACTTTCAGTTAGTTCCTATATCTCGTAACATAGGATGTATGAATGGATTTACTATACAGGAATTTGCAGGTGACATTGTATTTTTAAGCAGAGATGGTCTTAGAACTGTAGCTGGTACTGAACGTATCGGTGACGTAGAGCTTGGAAGTATTAGTACACCAGTACATCAGTTGTTTAATGTACATAGTACGATAGATGAATTTGATTCTTTAATTGTACCTGACAAGACACAGTATAGAATATTCTTTGTGAACTCATCTACGTCTGTAAAGAAAACAACAAAGGGTGTTATTGCTCACAGATCAAAAGAAGGATATGAGTTTTCTGAAACACTTGGGTTACAACCTTCTTGTACTGACTCTATAAATGAAGATGGTAAAGTATATGTATTACATGGTGGATATGATGGATATGTGTATAGACAAGAGCAAGGTAATACTTTTGATGGAGACAACATAATTGGTCGATACAGATCACCTGACTTAACTATGGGTGATGCAGGTATACGTAAAAACTTCCAGAGGGTTATTATTAACTATGCACCTGAAGGTGTAGTAAACTCTGATTTATTTTTACGATATGACTATGAAGACCCTAATGCCCCAAGACCTGCAGCCTATCCATTTGACAGTAGCTCTATCGTTGCTATATATGGATCAGGAGCATACGGTACTGTTACTTATGGTGGACAGTCTCAGCCTTTGGTAAGACAGGCAGTAGAAGGTAGTGGCTTTGCAAT
>Ga0208134_1001041_pt1 | contig 16833 bp, 14 predicted proteins | sample VirMetDEL_Mar_31_FD_184515 | JGI IMG/M metagenome (GOLD analysis project Ga0208134, IMG submission 184515) | Aqueous microbial communities from the Delaware River and Bay under freshwater to marine salinity gradient to study organic matter... | ecosystem: Environmental > Aquatic > Marine >... | reverse complement strand
GGCGGTAGCTTATTAGATTTAATAAGAAAAGAACCTGGTGGAGCTTATGATCCAATGAAAGTTGCATTAGCTGCAGGAGGGATACCTTATCTATTAGGTGGATTCGATTCAGCCCCTACGGATGTTTATGTTCCTGGCTATAATAAAAATTATCTAACAACAAGAGAGAATAGAAGTTTCTCCTACATAGATCCTACAACAGGAGAAGAAAAAGAATATAAAAAAGTTTATGTGCCAGAAGAAAACCCAAATGATCCAGGAATGTCGATGAACAAAGTAAGATTAAAAACTGGTGGCTTAGCACAAATTAAAAAATTTAATGAGGGTGGTATAAATTATTTACCATCTAAAACAACTCACGATGAAAAAGATTCTAACAATTATGTTAGAGCATTAGGATATGTTGAGGACGGAGCAGGAGTTGGTGATAAAGACGAAGACACGATGTTAGCTCAATTAGCAGATGGAGAGTTTGTAACGAGAGCAGATGGTGTGTTAGGCGCAGGAATCATTGCAGGTGCTAATCCAAATAGCATGAAAGACATGAGACAGAAAGGTGCTGCCTACTTTTATGAACAACAAAAAAGATATAAAAGAGTATTTGATTTATTGAAGGAGGCAAATGGCAACAGCAAGCAAAAAACGAATTAAACCACTTGTAAGTGTATTACCAATAGAGCCAAAAGATATTGAAAAATTTTGGCCTTTAGCAGAATTTATGGTAGCTGAAGCTTTAGCTTTTTCAGGAAAGTGGGCTGACTCTTCTTACTTTTATGATGAATTGAAAGCAAACACAATGCAACTTTGGGTAATGTTTGGTTCTGATGAATTAGAAGAAAATAAAGTTTTTGGTATTTGTATTGGACAAATTCAAGAGCACCCTAATTATAAACAATATGAAATACTAATTTGCACAGGAAAAAGAAGAGAATTATGGGAAGATAATATTGTTAATGAAATTACAAACTTTGCAAAATTAAATGATTGCAAAAAATTAAATATTATGGCCAGACCTGGTTGGGAAAAAGTTTCCAAAAAATGGGGCTGGAAAAAGAAACACGTTCAACTAGAGAAATGGATATAGCACTATGGGATTCATGAGGCCTAAATCAACTCCTACACCAACTTCACAAACTTATTTTCAAAGAGAAGCACCTGGTATAGAGGAAAGAAAACTGGAGTTAATGGATATCGCTCGAAATATTGCAAATAAGCCAATAAATTTACCTGATATTAAAGTTCAACAATTAGATACGTTAGAAAAACAAGGAATCAAATCGGCTGGAACAACAGGTGTTGGAGCTGGAACAGTTGGTGCAGGTATTGGACAAATTATAGGTGCAGCAGCTCCTATTGGACAACAACAAATAAATCAATACTTAAATCCTTATCAACAATATGTAACGGATGAGATTGCAAGACAAGGACAGATGATGCAAAATAAATTAAGTTCTACAGCTATTGGAGCAGGTGCCTTTGGTGGTGGTAGAGAAGGTGTTCAACAAGCTGAGCTTCAAGGAAGAACATTATCAAACATTGGTCAATCGTTATCTACCGGATTTCAAACTGCGTTAGGCGCAGCTCAAAGACAACAACAAGTTGGTTTGGCTGCAGGACAACAATTAGGATCATTAGGTGGACAACAACAAAATATGGCACAAGCAGACATAAATCAGTTGATGGCTGCTGGAGGGTTACAAAGACAATTAGCTCAAACCACTTTAGATGCACAAAGACAATCAACATTACAACAACAATATGAACCATACCAAAGAGCTGAGTTCTTAGCTAACTTGTATGCAGCAGGACCTAAAACACAATCAGGTGTAACTATGGGAACGGGACCAAGCACTAGTCCTTTTGCACAAGCTGTTGGCACTGGTATAGGAGCGTTTTCAGCATTCTCACCTAACAAACAACAAACAGGGGTTTAATGTCTTTAAACAAAGTTTTAAACAGACCTATGTTTAGAAGGGAAGCACTTCGTAAAGGTGTTCTTAAACCTATTAGAGCAAGGATTGGAATCTTTCAAGGTCCTGGACAAATACAAGGACCCGAGTTTTTATCACAATCACAGTATTCTAAATTCCCACTTCAATTTCAAGGACCTAAAGGTAAATCATTCGCTTACGATAAAACATCTGGTTCATACATTACAGGTTATGGAAAAGGTAAAATTAAAGCAGGTACTGCAAAGTTTGCAAAAGGTTTGACTGGTTTAACTGCACTATATGCAGGCGCAGAAATGGCTGGAATACCAGATCCAATTTTAAAAACAGCTGCTGCTGGTGAGTTAGCTTCAATACCTCTAGCATTAGGTAAAGGTAAAACTTCTCAAACACTTGCAAGAATGTTAGGGAGTGGTATGAGATTAGGTACTTCTAATCCAATTGGAGCTATTGGGATTGGTGGAGCGTTAGCTGCAACAGGTGGTGCTAAAGCATATATTGATGAATCTAAATTAGTCAAAGATTACGCAAGAGCAAATAATATTTCTGAAAAAAAAGCTATGGACATATTTAATAGAGATCTTTCCTTCGGGGGAGGAAGACCAATGGTATCCAGTGATGTTGGAAAAATGGTTATTGGTGCAGGCTCAGCAAGAAGTCTTGTTGCAGGTGGTTTAGATAAAACCCCAGAAGGTCCTCCGGGTTCTAAATCTTATGAACAAAGAGTTGCTGCAGAGATGAGAGGCTATATAGACAATTCAAAAGAGTACGGAAGATACTTTCAAGATGTAGATGAATTAGTTAAAAAAGTAAAAAATAAAGATAAACAAATAGAGATGAATCAAGCTACTGCTGACATGAGTCCAGATGATTCAATGCAGTACGAATCAACTGCTAGAAATGATTTATTTGAAAGAGCTAAAGCAATTGAGGAATTAAGAAATGCTTTAATGGTTCAAAAAAATATGGGAGATATCAATAAGGCAACAAATCTAGCAATAGCTATTACTGATGGTGAAATAGAAGCTAATGACGTAGATGCAATTATTAAAAATGACGAACTTTATGCACAAGTTCCAAACAAAGCAAATGATGCAAATCATCCTAAATTTGTTAAAGAAGAAAAAACAGTAGAAACAATAAATAAAAACAATAAACCAATTGTAAAGAAAGAGGGTATTTCAGAAGAATTTGCTAGTGGAGATGGCACACAATTAGATCCTAATAATATTGAGGATCCAGAAATTAGGGAAGCAAAAAAAGCAGCAAGTACAATTGATATGACACAATTTTTAAGAGCAGATCCTAGAAACACTCAAATGGATCCACAAAGAATTTTCTTAATGAAATTAGCTGCTGGATTATTATCAGGTAAAACTATGCAAGGTGGTTTTGCTGGAGTGGCTGAAGTATTTGGTAATGCTTTAGGCCCTGCAATTGATGCTAAAGTATTAGTCAAAATGAAAAATGATGAAGCCTACAGAGACTGGGCTTCAACTGTTTTAAGTTATAATTCAGATATAATTGAAGCGAGAAATGATATGCTAAAAGAGGCTATGGATGCAGGAGGTAAAATAAAAAGACAAAGAGGTTCAATTTCTATGAATGGTCAATATTATGAAGCCTTCCAAAATAAAGATACTGCACAAATTTTTATTTTTGATCCAAAAACTGGTGCTGAGAAAGAAGTAAGCACTGTAGATGCAACTTTCTTCCCTGAACAAGATTCTTCAGCTTATGTAGATAACTTAAGACTTGTTGCTGATGGTGCAATGGCTGCTAAAACTCTTAAAGAACAAATATCTTTGATGAAAACACCTGAAGGTAAAACTGCAATTGGTGCATCTGGAATAATTTTAAAATTTGCAGAAACAATTGGAAACATACCATCTGAGATTGCTGAAGGATTTAAAGGATCTGTAGGAAATACTTTTACTCAATCAGGTATTGGAGAAAATGAAAAATACAAAAATGCTAAAGGTCTTTTTTCAAAAGAAACTTTTGACGAAAGTACAACAAGAATTTTAGATGATTTTACAAAAGCTACAGAAAGCTTCATGGCTAAAAATCCAGACGCTTTAATAAATACTGCTGATGGTCCTAAGAGCGCGTCAGAAGTTTTAGGTCAATTACAGGTTAATGCTAGAATGTTAACGTATACATTGGCTAATGCTTTGAAAGACAAAGACAGATTGACAAATAGAGACTTACAATTAATTGAAGAATTAACTGGTACTTTATCGGGAGAGCCAGATGAAAAAATTATACAAAAATACGAACAGTTATTAAAAAAAGTAGAAGAGAAAAATGCTGCTAGATTATCTAGGTTCTATCAAATGGGTAATACTCCTAATGATGTAGCAAGATTAATAGCTCCTATTGATGAAGCTTTAGGACAAGCACAAAGATCTGCGCCAACGACAGACGCTGAGTTATTTAACCTTTTTGGAGTTAACTAATGGCAGAAAAACTTTCACCAGAGAGACAAGAATTTATAAATAAAGTTCAAAAAACTATTGATGATAACACCTTTGCTCCTGAAACATTAAACCCACTTCAACTAAGAGCGGTAGATCAATTTTTTAAAAAAGGTTATTTAAAAGGTGATTTAAGAAAAATTGCTATTAAAAGAGATAAAGCTAGACAAGATCTAGCTAAACAAGAAACAGTAGCCAAAGATCCTTTAGCTGCAGCACTTGGTTTGGATGAATCCTCAATACCAGGAGGAGATTTTATCTTATCTGGAAGAAGTAGTGCTGTTTTAGCGGGAGATGTATCAACTTCTTTTATGGCAGCAAACTACATGAAAGATAAAATTGCTGATGCTTATAAACAAACTGGAATGACAGGAATGAAACTTACACAAGGTAAGAAATTCTTTTTTGAAAAAATGGCAGACAAACTTCCTGGTCGATATAGATTTTTAAAAGGTGCTGCACAACTTGCAGGAAAAACATTAGACTTAGGTGAAAGAGCATTTAGAAGTCCTCTAGGTAGAGGTGAACTTGCAGTTGCGACAGCTGGAACAGCAGGAGCTGGTGCGGGTTCTGTTGCTTATGATTTAATGAATAAAGCTGTAGGACCATCTTTAATGGATGGTTTGTTAGAAGATTTAGGTAACATGCCTAAAAAAGATATTGATAAATTAAATATTGTAGACAGAGCAATGGTAGAAGCAAAAAACGCAGCATTATTTAACTTTGGAGCTGCTGCGCTTACGCCACTACTAATGGCATCTGGTGGAATTTTAAATAAATTATTCGGCACTACGGGCATAACTCAAAAAGAAATTGCAAAATTTGCACGGGACAACGGATACGAGATACCTTTACTTGCAGCAATGAGAGACGGTCCTTTATCTGGATTAGGTCAATCATACTTTAAAACTGTTGGTGTATTTCCATACATTTCAAAAATAATGGATAGAAGAATGTTATCAGCAGAAAAAACATTTTCTTCTGGATTTATGGATTCAAATATTGCAACTATTGCACCAATTTACACACATTCTTTTTTATCACAAAAAGTATACAACCAAGCCGTTGAAACATTTAAAAAAAACGCAGCAACAATAGATAAAGCTTATGAAAAATTTTTTGCAGTTAACACAGTTGCAGGAGATCCCTCTATTCTTAAATTAACACAAACTTTAAAAGCAACCGATGATTTTCTTAAACAAAACTCAGCACAGTTTCCAGACATCATCCAAGCAATGAATAAATCTGTAGGAGATGGAAGAAGACCATTCGACTTAAAAGCAATTGAGGAGCAAGCAGGATTCTCAGATCCTTTAGCTCAATTTATGAGTTTTGCAAATGGTGTAGCACGTGGAGCACCAATAACCTTTAATCAATATAAGGGTATGACTATGATGCTTAATCAAGCATTAGAACAAACAAAATATAAAACAGTTAATAAATCAGTTGCCATGATAAGAGAGGCTTTAGAAAAAGATGCTCATGGTTTTTTAAAAGAATTAAATGTTCCATCTTTGTTACAAAACAAAGAGTTACAACAAAGAATGATTGAGTTAGGTGGTGGAGATGCTGTAAAAATTATGGCACCTGAATTAGCCGCTGCAAGAGTAGCAGAGGCTATAAAAGAAGTACCAACTAATCAACAAGCTTTTCAAACATTATTAAAAGAAACAGAAGAACAAATTATAAAAGAAGGTGTTGAAGTTACAGAAGAACTATCAGCTAGAGCTGCTGCTAAAATTGCTAAAACACAAGATGGTAAAGAAATTATGGAGTCAGTAATAAATGCTGGTTCACAATTACATACAAGATTAAAAGATGCCAATGAAGTATTTTCAAGAATTATGAAATTTTACACTGGTAAAGAAGGTACTACTGCTATTGGAGCTTTAGCTAAATTTGATAAGAGTTTATTTACACAAAAAACTTTGTTTAATATTCCAGGGGCAGCAACACTCCCTAAAGATAAATTATTCGAAAAAATACAAACCTCTGTATTTAAATCTAGAAGTCCAGCAGCTCTTCAAGAATATAGAAAAATGATTGGTGCACAACCAGGCTTTGCAGGTTACTCTGCTGCGGGAGAAAAATTATATCAAGCATCTGTTGCAAGATTTATGCACAACGCTTTTATGTCTTCTTTTAAATCTAAACCAATTAACGCTGGTATATTTGGTAAAGCAAGAGTTCCTTTTAGTGCACCTTTTGATAATGGTGCCTTTAAAAATTTAGAAGTTGATCCAAGATTTCAAAATGGTGTAGATGATATGTATGAAGCAATGGAAAATGTTGGCATAAAAAATGCATTAAAAAGTCAAGGAGGAGATATAAGTTCACGTTTAACTGCAGATGGGTTAGAAGACGTTACAAGTATACGTTTTGGCCCTGATGATTTTAGAGATTTTGATGGAACAAGATTTAGAGATATTTTAGGATTAGATGATCCTTCAATGGACGTATATAAATTTATTGAAGAGATGTATGGTGGCGGACAAAAAGGTGCTACAGCATTAGGTCATCTACAAGACTTTGTTGAATATTCAAAAAGATTGACTGACATACCAATTACAAACTCCTCTTCATTCATTCAAAGAAGATTAACACTTGGCGGTGCTAGTTCACTTGCAGGTGTTGCTTTAGGTTTTGGTGGTTCAGCTGCTGCTAGTCCACTTGCTCCATTTGTACTATTTGCAACAGCTTTGAGAGCAGGTAAAATTTTATCTGATCCATATTTACTTAGACAGATCAATGATGTGCTTACGCCAAAAGAGGTAGAAGCAATACTTAAAGGTGGTAAAGCATTTGGTGTAACTCAAGCAGGTGTAATTAATCCTAAAGCTTATCTGGCTGGGTTAAGAACTAAAAGAGAAGCGTTTGCAAGATTTATGAATAAAGCTTTTGGTGATGATGATGATTTTGTACCTATAGATCCAAAAAATATTGATCTTAAAAGAATTACTGAATATCTTAATATGAAAGATGTTGAAATGGTTAAACCTAACTTTGGAGAAAACGCGGGCAATGTACCCATGAAAACAATTAATAAAATGTATGATGAAGAAGTTATGCAAGCACCAAAGGAAGAAGAACAAGCGGAAGAGGAAAACTTTATTGAAGGTGGTCTTACAGCACAAAAAGAATTTAATTCTACTTTCCTACCAGCATCACAAGCGAATAAACTTGAACCTGGTGGTGAAGCTGATGTAAATGAAGTTGGCCCACAAGCACAAATGAATTCACAAATGCAACCGGCTACCGGACAAGTGACAGAACAACAAGTTTCAGCTTTATTTCCTAACGATCCATTAAGTGCACAGATAGCTGCAAGAAGACAGGGACAAGCATAATGGCTAAAAAATCTGCAATTGATCGAATAGATAATCACGAGAAAATTTGCAGGTTAATGCAGAGACAAACTTTTGAACGTATTGATCGAATGGAAACAAGAATAGCTAGAATGGAAAAATGGATAATAGGTGGGTGTATTGCAGTAGTTTTAGCTGTACTTTCAAACCACATGTAGTATTAACTACAGATGAAATTAGTTAGGAAATATCCTTACAAACATTACAATAGATTTTCAGATACCACAGGACGTAAATACTTAGTTGATAGTGTAAAAGTTCCATCAGTCACAACCATTTTGGGAGCAACCAAAGATAAAAGGTTTCTTGATAATTGGCGTAGAAAAATAGGTAATGATGAAGCTGATCGAATCATGAGACAAGCTTCTGCCATTGGAACCGAAATGCATCAAGTTCTTGAATACACATTAAACGGTAATGGTTATTATAACGCTATGCAAGAAGGTGCTAAACCTAGGATGATGGCTAAAACCATATTAGACAATATTAAAATAGATGAGGTGTGGGGTAATGAAATTAGTTTAGAATACCAAAATAAATTTGCTGGCACGTGCGATTTATCTGCTTTGTGTTATGGAAAACCTAGTATTATTGATTGGAAACAAGCAAATAAACCAAAAAAAGAAGAATGGGTTGAAGATTACAAGTTACAGCTAGGTGCCTATTATTTAGCCCATACAGCTAATTACGGCCCTATAGAGCAAGGTGTAATAAGTATTTGTACCAGAGCACTACAATATCAAGAATTTAAACTTTCAGAGGCTGATTTAAAGGAATATGGAGATAAGTTTTTGGAAAGAGTAGAACAGTTTAATAAATTAGAGCAACCAGTCTCTTAAATCTTCTTCACCTAATGTTTTAGCTGCAATCTGGCCTTTACTTGTTAACGACTTCATAATAGCTTCATCTAATGTATTTCTTGCAACGATATCAATATATACAACAGTTCCTTTTTGGCCCATTCTATGAGCACGGTCTTCTGATTGTTTTCGCACTTCTAAGTTGTAGTTATTAGAGAAATAAATAACAGTATTGACAGCAGTAAGAGTAAGACCAAACCCTCCTGTAGTTGGGTTGCCCACCAAAAAACGTGTGTTAGGATCTTCTTGAATTTTTCTAACAGCTTCTTTACGTGATTGAACATCTACGTCACCATATATACTAACAACAGCTTCTTTTCCATATTTTTTTTCTAAAAAATTTATTAACTGCTTAATGTTATAAATATAATTTGCCCAAATAATTACTTTACCATCTGTTTCTTCTAGTATTTCTTCAAGTGCATTTACTTTAGAATTATGTAGACTCATTATTTCACCATCATCATTTTTAGTAAAACCATTACAGACCTGATGAAGTTTAATTATCTCGGTAAGTTTATTAGAGAATGAAATTGTACTATCTTCAACAATAGCTAATGCATTTGTCCTAAGTTTTTCATAAATTCTTTTGCCTTCACCATCTAATTCAATAAATCTTTTTTGCCTTACTTTTGGTTTTAAGTCTAAACACTCATCCTTACGAATTCTAGTCGAGAAGAATTTCATTTTTTTTTCAAGTTCCTCTAGTCTTTTATAGTATTTTGGAACACTGATGTATCTTCCAGAACCGACTGGTATGTCAGTCATTTCAGCATACCTGTTTCTAAAAGCTAGATAACTAGAAAAACCTAATAATTCTGGACTTAAAAACTGACATTGTGTATATAAGTCCAATGGAGATTTTGTTATTGGGGATCCTGTTAATATACGCCTTACCAGTGCTAATTTATGCAGTGCTAAAATGTTCTTTGTTCTTTTTGCTGATCTATTTTTTATGGTGGTTGATTCATCCAACGTTACAAAGTTTAGGCTATTTGTAATTAAATAATCTTTACAACCTTCAAATCCTCTTTTCGTAGAAAGAGCTTCAACGTTTATTAAAAATATTTTTAAATCTTTTGAAGTGTTAAGAGCATGATAATCTTTATCTTTATCAACATTCCATTTGTAAATTTTATATTTAAGCACATCAGGCATATGAATTTCTATTTCAGTTTCCCAATTAAGATAAACAGATTTAGGTGCAATAATTAAAACAGAATTAATTTTTCTTTGTAAGTATAAATATGCAATATTATCTATAGTAACTTTAGTTTTACCTGTACCCATTTCCATGAAATAAGCCCACTGCGTTTTTTCTGCAGATTGGTTTAGAGCATTTCGTTGATGCTCGTATGGGGTAGTCTTATACGGGTATTTCCACATCCTAAAATTATATATATTTTTTTACTTGCAAAGGTCAAGAAAATAAAATAATGACATTAGCGGAGGAAATATGGAAAAAATAGATATTGAAAAAATGTCTAATATAGATCTTAGCCAAGATAGTGTTAAGTCTATTTCAGATAAATGTAATCAACTAAAAAATCTTCGACTACAAATCGAAGATGAAGAAAAAAAATTATCTACTCTAAAAAACAAAGCTCGTGATTTAGAGGAGAGAACAATTCCAGAGATGATGCAGGAAGCTGGTGTATCTTTGCTGAAGTTAAGTGATGGATCTACTGTAGAAGTAAAACCATTCTATGCAGCAAAAATTCCTGAGTCACGTATTGACGAAGCCTTTGGTTATTTGAGAAGTAACGGATTTGAAGATTTAATTAAAAATACTGTTACAGCATCATTTGGCAGAGGACAAGACAATCAAGTCTCTGAATTAATAAGCGTATGTGAAAAGTTTAATTTCAACTATAATAAAAAAGAAAAAGTTGAACCTATGACTTTGAAGGCGTTTGTTAAAGAGCAAGTTGAAGGTGGTAAGCAATTACCATTTGATTTGTTCGGTGTATACATCGCAAATAAAACGAAAATAACTAACAAATAATAGGTAATAATATGAAAATAAAAGACGGACAATCGGACGAAGTAGCGATTAAAAAAGAAGCCGGTGCAGTTGCTGCAATTAATATTGAGCAATTCGCTGATGAAGGATTTGATAACGTAGATTCAAAAAGTTTAGCGTTACCATTTCTAAAAGTTCTTGGACAATTATCCCCGCAAGTTACACAAGGTGATAGCCAATTTAATGAAAAGGCAAGACCAGGAATGATCTACAACACGGTGACAAACGAGTTATATAATGGATCTGAAGGTATGGATGTCATACCTTGTTTCTATAAACTCGAGTACATTGAATGGAAAGACAGAGATAAAGGTGCTGTTGCTCCAGTTAATGTCTACCCTTCTGATTCTGATATCATGTCTAAAACAAATAGAGGTGACGATGGTAAGGATAGGTTAGAAAATGGTAACTATGTAGAAGAAACTGCTTCACACTATGTAATGGTGGTGGAGGAAGATAAATCTTCTACGGCTTTAATCACAATGAAATCTACTCAAAGAAAAAAATCTAAAAAGTGGAATTCTATGATGATGTCTCTAAGAGCAAAGAAAAAAGATGGTAAAGGTTTTTTTAGACCTGCACCATTTACCCAGTCCTACAAACTAAAAACTGTATTGGAGAAAAACAATTTAGGTTCTTGGTATGGTTGGGAAATAGAGCACATCGGCCAAGTTGCGAGCGAGGAAACAATCAAAGCAGCCTTTGACTTTTATGAGTCATGTAAAAAAGGTGCGGTGAGAGCAAGTCACTCCAACGAAGAAAAAACAGAAAAATCTCCATTCTAACGATGGAGATACTTGACAAGACCCTGGAGGAGTTTGTAGAACTCTTCCAGGGCTCTACTACATATTTTGGCAATTCCGTACCTTTAGGTCAGAAACGTGATCGTGACGGTAAACAAGAATTCAGACATTGGGTTGAACCTAAACCCATGACCAAGAATGATTGGTTACAACATTTAAAAGGAGAAAAATATTATGGAAGTGTCCCTATCAGAGATGATAATACATGTAGTTGGGGGGTCATCGATGTTGATCGCTACAATATACAACATAAGGAAGTTATATCAGTTATACGGAAAAGGAAATACCCGCTCATCCCGTTCAGATCAAAATCCAACGGACTCCATTTAATTTTATTTATTGATGGTGTAGTTGCTGCATCTTCAATGCGTAAAAAATTAATTGAGTTGGCTTCAGACTTAGGTGTCATGATACAAAAACAGATATTTATCCTGCACAAGACGAAGTAGATCTAACTCCTGTAAAATGGGAAGATAAACGTAAAGGTAATTTTGTAAATCTTCCTTACCAAAAAGCACACATGACAACAAGAGTTTGTATGGATGATGAGGCAAACTCAATTAAATTAGAGGATCTGTTTAAATTTATATCTCAATATAGATTAACACCATCACAGTTTAAAAAATTAAAAGTATTTCAAGATGATGAAACAAAAGACTACCCGCCTTGTGTAGTTAATTTTATGAAAAATAAAGTTACGAAAGGTGAAGGTCGTAATGATGCTATGTTTAATGTAGCTGTATTGGGTAAAAAAATAAATCCAGATCCTGTAATGTACCAAGATTGGACTCGTAACATGATGTCTAAAGTATGCTCTGAACCACTTCACCCGCAGGAGTTAAACAATATTTTTAAAGGTGTTGAAAACAAAGAATATACTTACAAATGTAAAACATCTATTGCACGAATGCACTGTTCATCTGCAACTTGTTTAAGACGTGCACATGGTATTGGTAAAAACGAGGCTTTACCTGAAGTTGGAAAACTTACAAAAATAAATTCATACCCAGAACCTTATTGGATACTCCCTATTCAAGGTAAATCAATTCGATTATCAACAAAGCAGCTATATCAACAACAGTTGTTAGGAGAAGCATTGTTAAATTACGATATAGTATGGAGATCTTTAAAACCAACTAAAAGAGATCCAGATCCTTATAGAGATTGGCTCCAAGAATTAATGTCCAACAAGCACGACATGGAAGGCTTTGATGGTTTAGAGGAACTTACAGATGTATTTAATTCTAGAATGTCTAGGTTCTTAGAAGATGTCGAAGATACTACTGAGTTTGATCAAATTGATTCTGGAAATATTTGGAAAGATGATGTGGAGATGAGATTTAAATTAGAAACCTTTAAAAACTTTATGAAAAAAATGGGTTATAATTGGAACGAAAAAGAATGTACTAAATTTTTAGAAACAGGTGGTGCACAACCCAAGTCTAAGTTCAAAGGCATACAGTCTAGGCATTGGGTAGTAGAGCTACCAAAACAAAGTGAGCACAGAAATAAAGATGTCAAATTTGTTAAAGCAAAAGCTGCGTGGGAAGACAATTAAAATATTTGGACCTCCAGGAACAGGTAAGACTGAAAACTTACTTAAGAGAGTCAAAAGATATTTAGAAAAAGGTTATTCACCAGACGAAATTTGTTACGTATCATTCACCAACAAAGCTGTTAATGAATGTGTTGCAAGAGTTCGACAAAAGTTTAAAGGTTATGATGAAGATGCTTTCTCATATTTTAGAACACTACATTCTCTGGCCAGACAACAGTTTGCTGAAATTCCCGTATTAGATCCAAAGGCAGACCTGCTGATGTTTCACACTCAGTACGGAACTGTAAAGGTTGGCTACAAAGATAATTATGACGATGCAAAAGTTTATAATAACTGGTCACTTCAAATATACGACAGAGCAAGAAACATGAAAGTAGATCCTGTGTGGCTATATAAGCAACAAACTAGAAAATCTGTAAGGCTGCAACAGTTTAAATCTATCATTTCAGGCTACAAAGAATTTAAAACAATGGAGATGGAAGGTGGCCACCGAACAGCGGACAGGTTAGACTTCACCGACATGGTAGAAAAGTTTATTGAGGATGGCCTAGTTATTCCTTTTAAAGTTTTAATGGTTGATGAAGCTCAGGATCTAACACCGCTGCAATGGGACATGGTTGTAAAGATAGCAGGTGCAGTAGAGAGAGTTTACATTGCAGGTGATGATGACCAAGCAATTTATGAATGGAATGGTGCAGATGTGGACCTATTTCAAAATTTTCCAGGGAAGACTTTAGTTTTAAAAAAGTCAGTAAGACTGAACAAAAACATACATTTCTTTTCCAAATGTTTACTAAATAGTATGGGTAATAATAGAGTTAAGAAAGAATTTCATTCAAACGGTAAAGAAGGAGCTATTTACAGATGGGGTGGTTTAAAAAAAGTACCTTGGACTATGGATGGCAATTGGATGGTGTTGGCTAGGATAAATGATGTAAAGAAGGAGCTGCAGCAGGAGGCAAAAAGTTTAGGTTTATATTATCAAGATCAAAAAAATAATAAGTCTTTTGATCCTAATCAATTTTCAGCTATAAATTATTGGGAAAAAATTTGTGAAGGGGGTAGTATTACTAGAGAAGAAGCTACTACAATGTATGAGTTTTTGTTAAACATTGATCACGGCTACCGGTCAACGGACAGTAAGAAATGGAGTTTTGCACATCCAAATCAAGTATTTACTTTTGATGAATTACATTTAAGGTGTGGTATGCGAGACGAAAAGGGTCTTTGGACTGAGGTATTTAAAAGAAAATTTAAAGATAAAGATAAAAAATATTTTCAAAAACTTATGAAAGAAGGTGTAGATTTATCACAACCTCCTAAAATAATAATAGATACAATTCATCAGGTAAAAGGCGGCGAGGCAGATAATGTTGTCCTGGCGAGCAAATGTAATTTTCCATCACACTTTGATAAAAAGAATTTAGCAGATAAGGTAAAAGAACTTAGGGTTTGGTATACAGGTGCTACTAGATCTAAAAGCACACTCCATCTGTTGGGTACCTATCATCAATATAACTTTCCATTAGGAAAATATTATAAACAATATGAGGCTAACTATGTCAGATAAAAATATGTTCGATGAAGTATTTCCAGAAGATAAACAAATTGGAGGATCTCACTATCAACACTATTTAATTCAACCTTATGAATTTATTTCAAAAAATGAACTTACATTTTTTCAAGGTAACGTTGTAAAATATGTTTTGAGATATCCATATAAAAATGGTATCGAAGATCTTGAAAAGATTAAACACTATTGTGATTTAGAAATACAAAAATTAAAAGATGCCAAAAAAACCAAAAAGTAAAAAAATTAAATGTGAAGTGTGTAATACAATTCCCTCTGTAATTATTCATAATCGCATTTACTATTGTGCCGATTGTTATATATTCGAATGTAAAATTGATATGAGTGTAGCAATACAAAATTTATATACTGATGGACACACTGAAAAACTAAAAAATTAATGATTCACAAATTTAATATTACAGAAAATATTTTTCATCAATTGAAAGAAGACGTAAGAAAGAAAGAAAAAGAATATAATTCTAATTTAGTTGGGAACATAAGAGAAGAATACGCTCTAAAAGATGATATAGAAAAATATGAAAAATTTATTATTGATAAAATAAATGAAAACAATTTTTTATTAGAGCATTTCAAAAATATAGAAATATTAAAAGAACCACAAAAATTAGTTTTAGGTAATTTATGGGTTAATTTTCAGAAAAAAAATGAGTTCAACCCAGTTCATTATCACAGTGGTGTTTTTAGTTTTATTTTATTTATACAAATACCTTTTTTAATGTCTGATGAATTAAAAAAATCTCCAGGAATTAATTCAAAAAAAAATTTGGCGGGTCATTTACAATTTTTACAAATTGACCCTTATAAAACTAATAATATATTAATTGAAGATATTCCAGTTGATAAGACTTGGGAAGGCACAGGTTTAATATTTAGATCTCAACTCAGTCATTGTGTGTACCCTTTTTTTTCTAGTGAAGATTATAGAATAACAGTGTCAGGTAATATTTTTTTTGGAAATTAAATTATGACTCATCAATTAAACTTTATATACAATGATAGTGATTGGGTAGCTCCATCAGAATATCCAGATTTATCTCAAGCGACTGAAATAGCGATTGACTTGGAGACTAAAGATCCAAACATAAAAACAAAAGGACCAGGATGGGCAACCTTTGATGGTGCAATAGTTGGTTTTGCAGTAGCTGCACTTGGCCAACAATGGTACTTTCCAATTCAACATGATGCTGGTGGGAATATGGATTTAGCGATTACCACCGCTTGGATGCAAGATATTTTAAAAACAGATGCTACTAAAATATTTCATAATGCAAGTTATGATGTAGGTTGGCTGCTTGTAAATGGTTTTGAGATCAGAGGTAAGATAGTTGATACAATGATTGCTGCTGCAATCATAAATGAAAATAGATTTAGTTTTAGTTTAAATGCTTGTGCTAAAGATTATTTAGGTGAAATTAAAAATGAAACGTTTTTGAATGAAAAAGCAAAAGAATGGGGAATTGACCCTAAAGCGGACATGTGGAGGCTGCCTGCGGGCTACGTAGGCTTCTATGCTGAGCAAGATGCAGGTCTAACCTTACGTTTATGGCAAGTGCTAAAAACAGAGCTATCTAAGCAGTCCCTACACGATGTGTGGGAAATGGAGATGGAATTATTGCCTATTTTAATTGATACTAGAAGAAGAGGTATAAGAGTTGATGAAGAGAAGGCTAGAAGTCTAAAAAAAGAATTTGTAGCTAAAGAAAAAACAATTTTACATGACATTAAAAAACAAACTACATTAGATATAGACATCTGGGCCGGAAGATCAGTAGCACAAGTTTTTGATAGAATAGGTGTTGAGTACCCACGGACAGCGAAAACCGGAGAACCAAGTTTTACGCAAAACTGGTTAGTAAATTGTGATAACCCAATAGCGCAACTAATAAGATCAGCAAGAGAAATAAATAAATTTCATTCAACATTCATAGACTCCATTCAACGTTATGTTCACAAAGGTAGAATACATTCTGAAATAAATCAACTTAGATCTGACCAAGGTGGAACTGTATCTGGACGTTTATCATACTCTAATCCTAACCTGCAACAAATTCCTGCAAGAAATAAAGAATATGGAGATAAAATTAGAAGCTTGTTCTTACCTGAAGAAGGTAAACAATGGGGTAGTTTCGACTACTCACAACAGGAGCCTAGGCTTGTTGCTCACTACGCTGCATCTGTCAATGACCATTTTGAAGGTGCAGCGG
>Ga0208134_1001036_pt1 | contig 16867 bp, 15 predicted proteins | sample VirMetDEL_Mar_31_FD_184515 | JGI IMG/M metagenome (GOLD analysis project Ga0208134, IMG submission 184515) | Aqueous microbial communities from the Delaware River and Bay under freshwater to marine salinity gradient to study organic matter... | ecosystem: Environmental > Aquatic > Marine >... | reverse complement strand
CTGATGGCTGGGTTTCTGCTTATGGCACAGAGGTACTAAAAGTTTTATTAAATTCAAGCACTTATATAATTAAAACAAATGAAAACGGTTTAGAGGAAATAATAGTACAAGGATTACCACCTGTACCTGTTGATAGTTTAGGCCGTAAATGGATTAGTTGGGTGGATACACCACAGACTACATTAGAAGAAATGAATGTAGAAGATACGTTTGTATTCGTAGGAGTAACTGCACCTGGTGTGATGCCACAACTGGCTACCCCTGTAGGTTTATTAGAACCACATAAGATACAAGCAGCATTAGCTGAATCAATTCTAATACAAGACAGTCCACAGATACCTGACTATGCTCAAGGTGCAGAACTATTAATGCTGTTATTTTCTGTTGTTATTACTTGGTTTATCCTTAGTTTACTGGGTATTACATTAGGCATCAGTCTTTTTGCTTTAACCATGTTAGGTAATGCTTACTTAGGTTTTTATCTAATACAAAAAGGTTTACTGATTGATGTTACTTGGACACTTATCTGTCAGTTCATTACAGGTGCAACAGCGTTTTACTTACGGTTTAGAGAACAATATAAGCTACGGCAACTAGTTAAAAAGCAATTTGGTAAATATCTTGATCCGCGCATGGTTAAAAAGTTACAAGACAATCCTGAGTTATGTAAGGTCAACGGTAACAGAGTTGACTGTAGTATTATTTTTACCGATTTAAGAGGCTTTACTAGCCTATCAGAATCTGTAGAACCTGAAATGGTAACGTACATTATGAACAATGTTTTAGACGTACAGGTAAAAGCAGCTAATAAATACTACGGATGTACTGATAAGTTTATTGGAGATGCAGGTATGTTCCATTGGAATACTATTATCCCACAACCTGACCACCGTAACTTAGCCTTGAGAGCTGCTAAAGAAATAGAAAAAAACATTATAGAACTAAATAAAAAGTTTAAAGCAGAAGGTATACCTGAAATTGCAATAGGTGTAGGTGTCAATTCTGGTATTTGCATAGCAGGTAACTTTGGGGCTACCGATAGGTTTGCCTTTAGTTTGATAGGTGATCCTTGTAATGTCGCGGCACGCTTGGAATCAAGCACTAAAGTTGCAGGTGTAGGCACATTAATAGGTGAAGAAACAGCAAAGCATTCATGTTATCCTTTAAAGGAATTAGATCCAATAGAAGTAAAGGGCAAGGCTAAACCATTAAGAGTATATACATGGGATTTAAACTAAATTTAATATTAGGTAGTTTGTTAATCGTAAGTATTGCTGGAAGTGCAATGTATATTAATATGCAAAAAGCAACAATAGAAAAACTTCAGATAGAATTACAAACCGCTATCAACAACCAAGCTGTTTTAGAAAATACAATTTCTTCACAAAACAACCAAATAACTGAACAGTTAGAACAACAAAAGATAAGCCAAGAAAGAATCACTCAACTAAATGAAGACAGTAAGCTTGCTCAAGCTGAAGTCAATAAATTAAGAAACACCTTTGCTAGACATGATCTTAATAACTTAGCGATAGCTAAACCAGGTCTAATTGAGAAAATTGTTAATAAAGGAACAGTAAAAGTAAATAAAGAGCTAGTAGAGCTAACTAATCCGAGGCAATTTGATGAAGAAAATATACCTAATTAGTTTAATTTTATTTACAACAGGATGTTCTTCTTTAGGTAGTATGTTTAATACAGTTGCAGTACCAACAGTAAAACCAATAGAAGTAATAACTATTGAGAAGCCTGCACCAATGTATCATCCACCTTTACCAGGAAACATTGACCCTGCTGAAGTAAAATGGAAAATACTAAACCCTGAAACAATGCGAGAATACGTTAATAATTATGATAATGGCGATGCACCAGCAATGGCATATTATGGTTTAACGGCTCAAGGCTATGAGAATTTATCAAACAATATAGCTGATATTAAAAGATACATTAGACAAAATTTGGCTATAATTAAATATTATAGGGATAATGACCCTACTATAGAGGAAGATAATAATGAGTGATGCACCAGATGCTTTTGTTTACAACGCTACACTAGACCGAATAATTGATGGCGATACATTTGATTGTGTATTAGATTTAGGGTTTTCAGTAAAGTTACACAAACAAAGAGTAAGACTTGCAGGTATTGATACACCCGAATCTAGAACCAGAAATAAAGCTGAAAAAGTATTAGGTTTGCAAGCAAAAGAAAGACTTAAAGAGCTATGTTGCGGAAATTTTAAAATTAAATCGCTAGGTAAAGGTAAATATGGTCGAATATTGGGTATACCTTATACGGAAGATGGCGAAGATATTTGCCAACTGCTTATCAAAGAAAAACATGCGGTTGAGTATTGGGGTGGCACTAAAACAGGTAGAATTACAGAAGATGGGACATGGGGAGAATAAGATGAAAACTTCTACAGAAGGTTTATCTTTAATTAAAAAGTTTGAAGGTTGCGAGCTTGAAGCTTATAAATGTGCAGCAGGAGTTTGGACTATTGCTTATGGCCGAATTAAGAAAGTCAAAGAAGGCGATACTTGTAGCCAAGACGAAGCCGAAGAATGGTTACTTGAAGAACTAATAGAATATGAAAGCTATATAAATGATATGGTTGACGTTGATTTAAAACAATGTCAATTTGATGCTTTAGTTGCTTGGGTTTATAATTTAGGTCCGTCTAACTTAAAATCTTCTACATTATTAAATGTTTTAAATGCGGGTGAGTACAAAAATGTACCAGAGCAAATAAAGCGTTGGAATAAAGCAGGCGGTAAGGTTTTAGAAGGATTGATAAGAAGAAGAGAAGCAGAAGCCTTGTTGTTTGAAGGCGAAGAATGGGAAAATGTATAAATGCCGTATACTAAAAGAATTTTTAGACCAGGGATAAATAGAGAAGGCACTGCCTACGATAATGAGGACGGTTGGTTTGATTGTAACCTCATAAGATTTAGAAATGGTCACGTAGAAAAAATGAGTGGCTGGGAAAAACTAAGCAGTAATACTTATTTAGGCACAAGTAGAGCATTGCATAATTGGATGAGTCTAGGCAGTAACCTTTATTTAGGAATAGGCACTACATTCAAATATTATATAAAAGATGGCAGTGTATACAATGATATAACCCCTATCAGGGCTACTACTACCAATGGTATTGTGTTCGCTGCTACTAATGGCAGTTCAACTATCACAGCAACAGATAACGCGCATGGCGCTGTAACAGGTGATTTTGTCACTTTAGCTGGCGCAGTTAGTTTAGGTGGCGTAGTTACTGCTGCTGTTTTAAATCAAGAATATCAAATAGCCAGTGTCCCTAGTGTAAATACATACACTTTTGTTGCCAAAGATACTGCTGGCGATACAGTAACAGCTAACTCAAGTGATACAGGAAATGGAGGTTCTGGAGTTGATGGCGCATATCAAATAAGCGTAGGTCTAGATAGTTATGTCCCTTCTGCTGGTTGGGGATCAGGAACTTGGGGGTCTGGTACATTTGGTTCAACCACTGCTTTAACCGCAATCGGACAACTAAGATTGTGGACGCATGACAATTTTGGTGAGAACCTAATTATAAATCCACGTGGCGGTGGCATTTATCGTTGGGTAGAAAATAATGGAACTAGCACAAGAGCTTTAGATTTATCAGGTTTAGCAACCGCTAACCTAGTCCCTACACTTGGATTGCAAGTTATTACATCTGAAATTGATCGACATTTAATTGTATTAGGTGCTGATCCCATATCAGGCAGTGCTAGAAGTGGGGTTCTTGACCCAATGTTAGTGGCTTTTAGTGACCAAGAAAACGAATTAGAATTTGAACCTCTTATTACTAATACGGCTGGTTCTTTACGATTATCATCTGGCTCTAATATTGTAGGTGCAGTTAAGTCTAGACAAGAAATCATTATATTTACTGATACTTCTGTGTACAGTATGCAATTTGTTGGACCTCCATTTACTTTTGCAATTAATCTTATTAATGAAGCTACAGGTTTATTAGGACCAAAAGCAGCAATTACTGCTGATAGCGGTGTCTACTTTATGAGTTATGGCAGTTTCTATATATATAATGGCACAGTAGAAAAATTACCTTGTACTGTACAAAGTTATGTATTTTCTGACTTTAATGATGGTCAAGCTTATAAAGTTCATGCTTTTAGTAATAGTGAAAACAATGAGATAGGTTGGTTTTATCCTTCAGCTTCTGCAACCGAAATAGATCGTTATGTTATTTACAATACGCAAGAAAAAGTATGGTATTACGGAGAGTTAGAACGAACATCTTGGCTAGATTCAGGCGTTGTTAATTATCCGCAAGCTACTAAAGATAATTATTTATACCAACATGAGATAGGGTATGACGATGATGGCAGCGCGATGACCAATGTTTTTATTGAGTCAAGTGACTTCGATTTAGATGATGGCGATAGGTTTACGTCAATCTCTTCTGTGATACCTGACATAAGATTCTTACAAGATTCAAATAATGGTTCTGTCAACATAGTAACTAAAACTAGAAACTATCCAGGACAATCATTGACGACTAGAGCTACCTCAGAAATAACGTCATCAACCACTAAAGCCAATATAAGAGCTAGAGGCCGTCAAGCTGTATTGCGTGTTGAATCAAATGACGATCAATCAGGTGCTGGTAATGTATCTTTAGGTTGGCGTTTAGGGGCGACAAGGATTGATGTAAAAAATGATGGCAGAAGATGAGCAAATTACTACAAACAAGATTGCCAGTTGAGTCTAATGAATTTGCAAGAAAAGAAATTTTCAATCGTTTAGTTAGAATATTAGAGATTAACTTAGGTTCGTTTGACCCAAATTCTACGCCACAGTTTAATGACCAAGAAATCAGCACTTTAGCTTTTCTACAAGGTGATGTAATATGGAATACATCTATTGGTGTTTTACAAGTCTACACTGGCAACCGATGGATACAGCTTCATACTCCAACAAGTCCACAGGGGTATGAACTGCAAGCCTCAATAGGCTCTGTTTCTATTCAGACGAATGGAAATGTTACCGTAAATATTTCAAGTTCATCCGAAGGATGGAATATAGAAAGATGGTATTCATAGGTATATTAAATGAAAAATATAATGCAGAAAATGAATAGGAACGAAAATGAGTAAATTTAGTGATATATTTAAAAAAATATTACCTACTATTGTGTCAACATATATTCCTGGAACAAGTGATTTAACTAAAGCAGCAATAGCGGCTGCAACATCAAAAGCAACTGGCGGGTCAACAGAAGATGCTTTATTAAGTGGTATTGGAACTTATGCTGCTGGTAAATATGGTATCCCACCAATGACAGGGACAGTATCAACTATTAATCCAACAGTCGGCATTGTACCTGATCCTAGCAGATATGAATTAGTGGAAGAATATGGGGATATTGGCAATGAATTTTATAGAGACAAAGTAACTGGTAAAATTATTCCTTTAGATCAAATTCCAACAAATACAGTAACAACCACTACAGGTGGCATCCCTAGTGCAAGTGGAACACCAGATTTTATTAAAAAAATTGGTGATTACTTTGGATTCGGTGGCAAAAGTGGTTTAGAAGATGCTTATGGTAAAGAAAGTATGTTTGGTAATTTTCCTGGCGGTGCTATGGGTATGGCAGGAATAGGTCTTTTAGGTAAAGCTGTTTATGACGATACTAAAAGAAAACAAGGCGGTTTAGCTGACACTCCGCAAGTATCAATGGATTCTTTAGGTAGATACCAATTAGCTAATGCTCTTGGCACTGGTGGTACTAGAGAAGAGTTTGGATTAAGTCCAAAACCAGTATCTTTTGACTTTGATGCTATGAATCGACCAGTAGCTGCTGCAGGCGGTGGTCTTATTTCTAGACAATATTTTAGTGAAGGCGGTATAGCCGAACTAGATATGCGTGAAGGTGGAGAATCTGAAGGTCCTGGAACTGGAACCTCAGACGATGTACCCGCTATGTTATCCGATGGTGAATTCGTAATGACGGCTGCTGCTACAAAAGGCGCAGGCGCATATGATTTGAATAAAACCAAAAAAGGTATAGAATTAATCAAAACAACAGATTCAGATAGAGAGCGCGGTGTTACTAACATGCGTGAACTAATGAACATATTTGAGGCAGTGTAATGGCGCGATCAAATCAAAGAGGAGAATTTAAAGGCAGAGGTCAGGATAGAGTAAGACTGCCACAGCCAGCTATGAGACAACTACAGCCAATGCCAGTAGCACCACAACAAGGTGGCAATTTCTTTAACCTTGGAAATGGAATGAATCAGACAGAATATAGACCTACCGATGATATGGCTAGGGGTCCTACAGTTGACCAACTGAACCAGAGTGATAATTACAGAGATTACTTTAATACTAGTTATAATCCACCAGTTACATTGACTGAACCAAATCAGCAACCTATAGCAGCAGAAGCACCAGTTAATCAAAATGGAGTAGTAATGCCTACAAATACAAACGCTGGTATTACTGGTATTAATAATCCAGCAACAAATCAAATTAATCCAGTAATGACACAAGTGGATCGAGCAGAAAGAATATCCGATCCTAATTTAAGAGAAGCTTATTTTGGCTCTCCTGATACACCAGGGATAATAAATACAGCTTATGAAGCTGCACAAAAATCTTTTTTAGATAATCCTGCTATTGGTAAACAAGTAGCTGGCTTATCACCATTAGAAATGGAAGCAATGCAAGGCGCGTATAGCGGCATTGGTTCTTATCAACCTTATTTAGATGCACAACAAAGTGGCATATTAGAAGGTTTAGGTATGTCTAGACGAGCAGGCCAAATAGCACAACCATATTTTGCTGGACAAGAACAATATTTAGGCGGTGCAACTGAACAGGCACGACAAGCTGCGGGTATGCAATTTGATCCTAGCACCATGACACAAGCTTATTTCGACCCGTTTGAAGATAGAGTAGTTCAACAGACTATGGATGATGTCTTTAAACAAGGCGATATTGCTGATGTAGCGCAACGTGCCAGAGACATACAATCTGGTGGCGAATCAGCATTTGGTTCAAGAGCTAGATTAACGGCTGATGAAAGACGTTCCTCTTTAGGTAGAGGGCTTGGTGAAGCGTTAGCACGTATTCGTTCAAGCGGTTTTCAGAATGCTCAATCAAGTGCGATGGGTGAATTTGGAAGACAGCAACAAGCCAGAGAACGATATGGCGATACTTTGTCTCAATTTGGTAATCAGTTAGGTGGTATAGGCGCTACGAGATCAGCTTTGACTAGAGGTATTGGTTCTGATATTTCTGGATACGGCGGACAAATAGGCGGTTTAGGTTCTACTCAATACGGATTAGGCGCTCGACAAAGAGATGAGTTAGCTGGACTTGGTAGCGTTGCTAGAGGTGTTAGTCAAGCAGGTCTTGATAGTGATTATAATAGACGCATGGAAGATAGAATGGCTCCAGTTACAGCAGCTACTTATGCAAGAGGATTCTTGCCTGCATATCAACCTGGATTTACCGATGTAAATAAACAATATGGTATGCCAGCCGATCCATTAAGTATGGGGTTAGGCACAGTTTTTTCTACTTACGGTAATTTTGCTAATCGAAATCAACCTCAATACAATCAACCGTTATCCTAATGAATACTTTAAATAGAAAAATGTTTGCAAATGGTGATGTAGTAAATATTGATCCATTTATTTTGCCAAGAAATCCTAATTATGTTGGTGATGATGGTAATTTATTGCCTGATCTGATTGTACAAGGTTCTGGTTTGAATCAGAAAAATCCTTCAGATTATCGTATGGGTGGTGGATTAGCTTCACAATTAACAGATCAAAATTTTCCTCCTTTCCAAAAAATGCCAGAAGAAGGTCTAATTCCAGATGCTGATGTTGATGCTCTATTTGAAAAAATAAATGACGTTTTATTACCAAATGAAATTGAATTAAGTAATGGCGAAAGGATTGATTTTACTGAAGAAATAAAAGCAATACAAAGTGGAGAAGCTGGTGATGGTTATAATATATACCCAATTCTTAATTCGCCTAACATAAAGCTTGGAACAAATGTAAAAGCAGTTTTAAAAGATTTTGGAGAAAGAGACACTCCAGGATTTTTAAAAATGTTAGGCCAAGAAAATACTGATTTTGGAGATATGGCAAGATTAGGTATAGCTACTATTGGAGAATTAGGAAAAGAAAATTTAAAAAAAATAGTGCCATTTTTTACAGGTCAAAGAGCTTTTGATAAATATACTAAAGATGTTCCTTTTGTACAATCAGAATTTATGGGTGGTGATCCAAAAGGTTTTGTAGAAACTGGCGGTAGAAGTGCAGAAGAAGTAGATGCTTTAATAAAAAACTTTAATACAAACAACTTTGGTGACACTATAGCTGATGCTCTTTCTGGTTTTGAATTGCGTACAGACAAACTTAACGATTTAATGGGAATACAAACACAATTAGATGCTGTAAATTCTACACCTAATGCAACTGATGCAAATGCTACAGTTAAAGGTAGTTTTGATTCAAGTAACGAGTCTATAGCAGGCGGAGGCGGTCAAAAAGGCAGAGATGCTGCTAATCAAGAAGTTTCTGTCACCGAAGTTTCTGTAGATGATAAAGAGCAACCAAAAAATATAACAGATGAAGAATTAGTCAAAGATGTAACAGCCGAAGAAGTAGCCGAAGATATTACAAGTGAAGATGCACCAAAAAGAAATTTTGCTCAATTTACACGCAGCCCTGATTTTTTAAGATTTGTACGTAACATTGGTAAAGGCTTAACAACTACTGGTCAATTAGGACAAGGGATAGCGTTAGGTGCTGCTGGTGCAGCCGAAGAGAAATACGCTGAAGAAGTAGCCCTAAGAGCAGCACAAGCTGCTGCCGCTTCTAAAACAGGTGATTTAACTGAAAAAATGTTTATGGAGCAGTTTAAAAGCAAAGAAGAGTTTTTAAATAAACAAAACGAATACTCAACAGCACTTTCAAAAACAGTCTTTGAAGTAGAAACATCAGATGCTGTATTAGGTGCGCTTGCAGAAGCTGAAAGACTTGTAAGAACTGGAGATGTAACAGGTTTGTCTCCTTTGTTCCAAGAGTATTTTAATAAAGCATTGAGACAGTTTGGTCAAGATGTACCTCTTTCTGCAAGAGAAGCAGCCAAAAATATACTTGAAGATATAAAAAATGGTGAAATTAAAGCGATCTTAGGTGAAAGCGGTAGAACAATATCTAACTTAGATAGGCAAATAGCAGGTAATTTGATTGGAGCTATTGATTTCAAAGCAGATAAAGAAACTGTTCTTGATAAAATAAAATTAGCCAGAAGAAGAGCAAATGATAGATTCACAAACGCACAAAGTAATTACGATGCAGCTTTACAACCATACACAAGATTTGGAGTGCAAGCTCCTTTCAAAATAGGAACTCCGATGGTACAAAGTACAGATGAGTCTGGCGAAAGAATTAGACTATATATCAAATGATTTATGAAGTACAAACACCTGATGGAAGAATTATAGAAGTTGAGGGTAAGCCTGGACAAGAAGATGTAGCTATTCAATTAGTAAAAGAATATCTTGCAAAAGAATCTAACACAAAAGAAAGCTCTAAAATCTTTGATGATTCTTTTTTTGATTACGAAAAAGGTTTAAAAAATATAAAAGTAAGAAGTCTTATTGGTATTGCTGAAGGTCGAGATCAATCAGGTAGAGAAATAGAAAAAGAAAACGTACTTAAAAAGTATGTAGGATCTGATGGTTTCATTTATGACAGCAAAGGCAACCTAGCCCTAACTCCCAATGGCCAAAGAAGTTTATATGAACAAGATTTATATGATGAGGCAGACCTCACCGATAAAAATGTAGTTATAGATGAAAGAGGATTCTCTACAGGAGACTTTGCTGACTTAGCGGGTATTGCTGGTCCTATATTTGGCGCTATTGCTGCAATGTCACCGCATGTCAGAGGTGTAAAACTACTTCAAATGTTGGTTAGAAATAAAAGAATTGCAAGAACTGTTGCCTCTGGTATAGGTACAGCAGGCGGTAAAGCGGCTGAAGAGGCGTATGAAACAAGCAAAGGTCTGCAAACTCAAACTGAAGAAGAACAAAATAAAATGTTAAGAAATGAGTTTTATTTTGGGGTTGGCGCTCAAGGTATAGGGGAAGCAGCAGGATTAGCATACGGTGCGTTTTTTGGTGCTAAAGCACCAGCGTCTGCTATGCGAGATGGTTGGATTGTAGCTAACGGTTACGCGATGGATGATGTGTTGAGATTAGATGCAAAATTAGGTAAGCAAGCTACCGAAAAACAAATTAACAAAGCCGTAAAAAACGGTGAAATTATGCAATTAGATGCTAAAGGTTCTGTTAGTCAAGCATTTTTACAAAGAGCAATACCAGGAAGGATGCAAGGTATTGGTGAAACCATTGCTGGTAAAGCAGGCAGAGAACAAGGTTTAATTGATTACAACATGGCAATGTTAGCTAAACTGCAACAAAAATTAACTGACAAAGAGATAGCTTTTAAAAGAGTTTCTGAAGTTGGCGATTTAAATCTTGCTTCTGCTGAAGTTAAAGCTGCAAGAGAAGGTCTAGAAAAAACAAAAAATGAAGTAAGTGATTATTTAAATAAAGTAATGTTGGATTTATCTTCTGAAACAGGTGGTTTTGGACCAATAATGCACGCAATGGATAAAGCCGAGCTTGGTGCAAGCGTACAAAATACCATCAAACAAGCTTATAAAGATGTAATTAAACATCATCAAAAAGTTTATGAAGGCATAGATGACAGCATTGCTAAAATTGAAGGTGCGCCAATTTTACAAAAATGGAAAGCTAGTTTAGGAGCAGACCTAAAACCAATTGCTGATAAAATTGAAGATAGACTAACTAGATTAGATCCATTGTTAAAATACAATGAAGATGATGTAAGTTTGGGAATTATTCAAGGTTTGGCAAAGGAAATACGTAGTGGTGCGTACTCAAAAGGAGCTTCTTTAAGTCAACTTAGAAAAATTGAAGAAGCGTTAAAAAATGTAAAAGCGGTTCAAGGGTTAAAAGGTAGAGGATCAGGTGGTCAATTCTATGATGACATTTTAAAAGATGTTACTAAAATTATTGACAATGCTGAAAATAATCTTCAAATTGTTGTTGGTAAAGATTCTATTAATTTATCTGCAAAAGATAAAGAATTTATAAAAACAATTAGAGAAACACTTAGAGCAGAACAAAAAGCATATAGAGATGCAATAGAACCTTTTAATAACGCTAGAGTACAAAAAATAAAAACACAAGCTCAAGGTCAAGGTGTTGATCCGCTTGATGTATATGAGTATGTCTTGAAACCTGGTAGAGGTGGTGACATGAAATTTATTTTAGAAGCAATTAAAAGAGGGCCATCAGGCGAAAAAACTTCGAATCAATTACGTGCAGAATTAACCAGACGTTTATTCAAAGATGCGGTAGATACAGCAACTGATCCAGTGACAGGTATTTTATCACCAGGTAAATACATAAGAAATATTACAAAGTACAAAAGTACATTAGAGCCATTGTTAGGTAATAATTACGATAAAATGATGCGTACTTTTACACAATTAAATAAGTATGATCCTAAACTTTCATCTGATGGAATTTTAAAAGCAGTTAATAGTATACGTTCTTCTGACATAGATGGATTAGCTCCTAGTTTTAATAAATTTTTAGATACCTTAGAGTCGCAAGCAAAAGCCAGTGACGATCTCCTTAAATTAGAGAAATCTGCATTTATGAGAAATGTTGAAAATGCCACACCAGAAACTATTGTTAAGACTATATTTAGACCTAACAGCGCAAGAGAAATAAATCAGTTAAAAGGATTAATTAGTGACGAAGCATTTTTAAACGTGCAAGAAGAAGCGTTAGGAAAATTAATAAGTAAAGGTATGCCTGGTGGCAGTAAAGAATTGACTGATATTTTTAAACCTAATGTTTTAGAACGCGCATTAGAATCGTATGGTCCAGAAACTTTAGAAGCAATGTTTGGTAAAGAACTGGTCATGTCTTTAACAGGTTTTTCTCGCGCGATGAGTACAACTGTTGCAGGCGCTCAAAAGACAGGTGCGGGTTCAATTGTTGCAGGTACATTAGCAGCGGGATTCTTCAACATGAATTTATTACCAACCGTAGTAGCATTAACGGTTTATAAAACTTTATTTGCACAACCAAAAATAGTTAGTTTACTTTCTAAAACTGATAAAGGTTCAATTGCACAAGTAATGAGTGCTTTTTCTAAAGCATTAAGAATAGCGGGTGTTACTGAATTGATGGGCGGAGCAGAAGAATTTGGCGAAGAGGTTTTACGCGAAGTTAATAAAACAGGTATTGTAGATCAAGCAAGACAACAGTTACCTACCAATCAACAATTTCAAGGTCTTATAGATCAATTGCCTACAAGACCATCTAATCTAAACCTAAACATCCCCGACATACAGCCAATTGCAAATGCACCTACCCAAGCTCCTATGAGTAGAAGTTTATTAGGCGGTTCAATTGCCAATGAAGATATTGCTGCCAGAATGAACGCTAATCGAGGTGGCTTAGTTTCCAAAAGAAGTGCAATAGACCAAGAAATAGCTGAGTTAATGGCACGCGCTTAATCATCAAAGAAGTTAGGATCAATAGCGACAATTCTCTTCATAGGCCGTCCAGTGGTCTTAATCCGAACATCCTTTTCTTGAATTTCACCTGCATTCATTAAACGATTAATAATCTCTTTGACCTCAAATGATTTCATTGATCTGAATATCTCACGCCTGTCTATGTCTCTACGACTGATACCAATTTCTCCTTGCGTTCTAATGAAACTAAGCACTTGTTTGATACGGCTTTCAGTTTCAGAACCCGCTACCTTGTCCTCACAAGTCTGCACCATCATTTGATCGTAATAGTAAATGTAATCAATCGCCCACTTGGTTATATCACCTGTAATCATTTTGGATAGTGGGTTATCTGCTAATTGGCAGATCAAAGCTAAACGCATGGCTTTTTCACGTGTTCTAGAGAGCAACACTTCCAAGCCGTCTTTTTCTAATTTGTTTTGTTGTGCAACTAACTCGTGAGCTAATGTGTTTAATAATTCTCTAGAGCTGCTATCAAATGTAATAATTCTTTGTTTAAAATCAATCTCCGAGTTATCTCTAGCAAGCTGTTCCATTTCTGTTTTTGTTTGTCTTACTTTTCTGACCCACTCACATATCTTATGGCTAGGCTCAACGTATGGAACCATTCTGCCGACTGTTCGTGGTAACTTTGACTCAACAACAATAAATCTATTTAGAAAGCCATCTACAATTCGACCTGTCGATAACGCACCGTAAAAGTTTCTCGGTACTGACATGCCAACCAATGTTATGCCTGGCTTTATGGTGGAGCGATCTATAGCCTCTTGCTGTTGTTTTACGGTCAATGTCATCAAAGAGTAGTTGTCTGGTCTAATCGTTCCATGACAGCGACCCCACGCCTCCATAAGCACTTGTAGAGCGTCTTCTTTGTTAGAGTTAGATGCTTTGGCTATACTTTCTAAGCGTTTACCAAATTCATCCATTACGGTTATATGTGTTGGCTTGTGTCTGAGTAAAGAATAGACCGCGCCAGATGAGGTATAACCATCACCCGCCATAATGTCAGCATGACCAGAACAATCTAGAATTGATTCAATGGTGGTCTTAACATTCTCTTTACCCTGACCTGATTTGGCTATGCACATAAAATACATAGATGAAAAGTTATTCATATCGGTACGGTACATTCGACCTAATGCTACCGAGCCTAATGCTAATGAAGTCTGCATGGATAAAGCGGGTTGCTGTATCTGCGCAATAGATTCTGAATACTCAAAGATATCTTTGATGATACCTGGTGGATCATAGAGTGCTTCAGGCTTAGTCACTTTGTATTTCTTTTGTATGAAAGCAGGGGCTTGTTGGTTTTTACGTTCATGCGTTTTTAAAATAGAATTAACAGTCGTGGATACTTCTGATCTTGGTAACGGTGGTTTGTTTTGTTGATTCCATGATTGCACAAAGAACTCAACCATTTCAATATTAACACCTTTAGCAATCAAATTACCCGCCAACCTAGCAGCATTGTCATTACGACTGCCTGCCAACACTCCTTTCATGGAGAAAGGCGAAGTGATGGCCTTACCGTTTAATTTTTCAGCACCCGTAATCATTACCCAATGCTCTTTGGTTAGATTGGGTAAGTCACTGGTATTGTGCCAATCCCATCCGTCTATGAACTTGGGTTCATAAATAGCACCAGTAGCATGAATATTGTACGGTGCAATGATAAGACCGCCCACGCCTCTTATATCAATAAGCTTTGCGGGGTCTGATGTCTCGGTTCTACGCGCAACGTAGGTTGTATAATTTTCAGGATTATTGTAGTAATAGTGCATACCCTTACCAGTAATACATTTACATGGCGTATTGGGTAAGTTCTCTTCCGCCCAGATACAGGCTTCTGGTGTATCAGCATCTACTACTATAAATTTACCGCAGATCAGTGCCACGACTAAATCGTCACGACCCCCGAACCATCGGGTAATATCTTCCGTTGTCGGTTGTTGCTCTTTGTATTTCTGCCAACTGCCTAAATGTTTAGGCGGCACTTTATTGTGTCTTAATAAAGGTACAGGTGAATAACCCTCTTCAGCATACGCAAGAGCAAGCTCCAACGCAGAATCCTGCGCAGTGGCTTTTATGTTTAGCACTAACTTTGCTTTTCTTCTGCATCTATTGGTCCATAGATTGATTCAAAATCTAATTTTCCACCTGTTACTTGCATAATAACTTTAGCTTGTTGGATTGAAGGTTGGCGCATACCATACCGCCAAGACTTAACCGTATCTGGTTTACTGTCAAAAAGTTCGGCAGCAGCTTCTGTGCCTAAAAATTCAATGTACTCTTTCAGGGTGTATCTTTGCACTTCTTTCTCCTTAAATTCTGGTTCTAAGCCAGATGCGTATAATGACGTAAGTTCTTTTTTTCCAAGCTCAACTTGCCTGAAATAAAAATTCATCTTCCATTGGTGGTTGCTTTTTGCTTTGCTCATGTTACAATAAGTCCTTAGATTGATAAAAACCAAGTGTAACAGGGTTTTTTTTAATTTAAAAGAACTTTTAATCAAACAGGAGAAAGTAATGAGCGAATCTATTTTGAGTCGCATCAAAACTCCCAACGAACTAGTAGAGCAACAAGGTGCTAAATTGTTAATCTACGGAGCGTCAGGAGCAGGTAAAACCACTTCTCTCAAAACTGCACCAGGCAAGACTTTAGTGGTCAGTATGGAGAGTGGCTTATTATCTATCAAAAACTCTGATAACCTTCACGCTATTGAGGTTAAGGCAGCATCAGAGATTGAGGAAATAGCATCTATGCTAGAAAATGGCACGTTGAAATACGACACGGTATGCTTGGATAGCATCACCGAAATGTCAGAGATTCTATTAGCTCAAGAAAAAGCCAAGACGAAAGATCCACGCAGAGCTTATGGTGAAGTTATTGAAGTTATGATAAAAACCATGCGTAGATTTAGGGATTTACCCATCCATGTAGTCTTCATTGCAAAAGAACAAAGTATACGCGATGAGGCGACAGGGACGTTCCATTATCAACCAATGATGGTGGGTGCTAAGTTGCCAACACAGATACCTTACTTCTTTGATGAAGTATTATGTATGCGTGTTTTCGATGATGAAGACAAGGACGGTAAGAAAATTATCAGTCGTTGGTTTCAAACTCGGATTGGACAAGGTTACACAGCGAAAGACAGAAGTGGAAAGTTAGATGAGTTTGTAGCACCTAACTTAACCGATATTATTAAACAACTAGGATTTGCATCTGGAGGTGCTAAATGAGTGATTTTGACGGATTAAATATAAACATGGAAGAAGTAGAGAAAAGTTCAACGATTCCAGAAGGTGAGTACCCTTGCATTATAAAAGTGTGTGAAAAAACACTTTCAGCCGCAGGTAACAATTATTTGAAAGTTGAAGTAGATGTTACTGGCGAAAAGTATGCGGGTTGGAAATTGCGTTCAAATTTAAATCTTTGGTATCAACACACGGATCAAAATAAGCAAGATGAAATTCGTGGATACGCCAATAGAGATTTTGCACAGTTACTAAAAGCATGTAACTTTGATAAAGCACCAATAAATGCAATGGAACTGCAAGGTAAAGAATTAACGTGTAAAGTGGGTATTGAACCAGAGCGTGATGATAGTGGTTATGGTGACAGCAATAAGATTCTTCGATTTATAAAATCTGAGAATGTTTCTGCACCTAAAGCAGCAGGTATGCCACCTAGCATGAGCTAACTCCTAGACGGCTTGCTAGGGGTCGGTAGAGCTTTTTTTATCATTTTGTTTGCTCAACCTAGCATTTTTTTTGGAGAATATTATCAAACCACAATCAGCTAAAGCCAAAGGCCGTAAACTCCAACAATGGATGAGAGATAAACTCATCGAACTATTGGATATACATCCAGAGAATGTTAAATCAACATCAATGGGTGCTGGTGGTGAAGATGTCATTATGTCTAAAGAGGCAAGAGATGCCTTCCCTTATAGCATTGAGTGCAAGTGCCAGGAGTCTTTGAACATCTGGAAGGCTTACGATCAAGCATCTGCAAACTGCGGCAAGCATGAACCATTAGTTATCATCAAAAGAAATAGATCTAAAACTTTAGCTGTCGTAGAGGCTGAGTATTTTATTAAGCTGCATAAAGATTAAAAAAAAAGGACCCGAAGGCCCTCTTAGTTTTACTGCTTTAATTCAAAAACTCTCGATAATTTTTCATTAGAAGATTGTACCCAATCTT
>Ga0208134_1001034_pt1 | contig 16870 bp, 24 predicted proteins | sample VirMetDEL_Mar_31_FD_184515 | JGI IMG/M metagenome (GOLD analysis project Ga0208134, IMG submission 184515) | Aqueous microbial communities from the Delaware River and Bay under freshwater to marine salinity gradient to study organic matter... | ecosystem: Environmental > Aquatic > Marine >... | reverse complement strand
GCTGTCATTGGCGGGTTGACCATCTTGTCGATCGCCTGCGCCTTGCGGCGTTGCTCATGCTGCAGCTGCTTGATGTCGCCAAGCTGCTCCATCGCTGGCGAGTAGCCGTAGATGTCGCCGTTCAATACGTCCCAGCGGACAGCAAAGAAAGGACGGCGCATGTGGCCCCCGTCTTGCAGCAGCTCACCGCCTGCGTCTTCGTTCTTGCGGCCCTTCTCGAAGTACATGTCGGCATAGGGCCGGTTGACGCCGTCCATCTTGCGCAGGTCGCGCTCCTTCTGTCGACGCGGTTGGATCATGTGAACCACGTTGATCAGTTGGTCATAGTTCTTCTGGTTCCAGTGGTTCTTCACTGTGTCGCTGACCTTGGACCAGTCAGGCTTCTTGGTGATCGGGTCGAGCACAAACTGCTCCACGATCTGGCTGATGGTCATGGTGAAGTCGCGGCCCAGCGTGTCGACTTGGTTGTGGTCGTTCTCGGCGATGACGTATTCGCCAGCTGTCAGGCAGCGAAAGCTCACCACGTTCTGTGGGTGGCGACGACGGTACAGCACACCGGTGCCGAAGGCGCCCAGTTCTGTGTACATCGAGGACACGGCTGTGTAGAAATTAGTGCTCGACAGGATGCGGCGCAGGACGCTCTCCACCTCACCGAGGTAGGCCTTGACGCCTTCTTGTTCCATCAGCTCGTCATCGCGTGTCATCAGGCGGAACCATGGACGGGTGGGGCTGGTCAGGCCGGACATCATGCCCGCGCCAAGTGTGCGCAACGCTTGACCGGCTGTGTTGTCGACGATCTTGTTGTTCCGCTTGCGGCCTTTGACGCCTTGGCTCTCAAGCAGATACCGCCCACGACGGGGCAGCAGATAGTCGGTGATCTCTTGCCACTGGGCACGCCAGCTGGACCGGTCATCCTCCAGCTTGCGGTAGCGCTTCAACGCAGCGCCCCGCTTGCCCTTGAGGGACGAGCCGAGTGAGTTCTCTGGTGTGATAATAGCCATTAGCGAAGTGCTCCAATGAGGCCGTTGAAGGAACCAATGCCGGTGACGCTGTTGGCGCTGGCTGTTCCGCGTACGCGGATATCGCTATTGGGAGGAACGATGACATAAGGGGGCAGGTTGAATATCGGGCCGAACCCGCTGTCCCTCGATCCGACTGCAGGTAGCTTCTCGCGAAATACGCCTGCAGGCTCACGGACCTCGAGGCTGAAGTCAACGAAGGCTGCAGCTGACCGCGCCACGCCTGCACGGGCCGAGGTCATGATGTAGAAGTTCTCGTCGCCAAACGAGGTCGCGCATTTGTTGGACTGGTTCAGCCCGTCGGTGCCACGGATCTTGCCGTGCGTCAGGGTGAGATCTTGCGGCACGCCGTTTGTTACGGTCTGACCGTTCTGGTAGATGTAAACGTCGCCGACCAGAGGGGTGTCAGACAGATTAGCCAGTCGAGTATTGCGGCACAGCTTGTTGTAGTCCCCGAACGCCCCGAAGCCGTCAGCGATCACCGTGGCGCTTGCCAGATCAGACGGGGTCCGCCCAGCCAGCTGAACATTGAGGATAACGAAGTGCATCACCTGATCGGCAGTGGCGTAGTGCCCCTCGACGCGAAGGATTTGAGTATCGCTGGTGCTTGAGCTGCTGATCCGGTCGATCAGGTTGCCCGCTACGCTGACCGGCAGGTATGTCTCGTTAGCGACGCCGGTGTCCCAGATCGTGGAGACGACGCCGCTCGACATATCAATGTTGCGCCCGAACTTCAGCAGCGCCTTGTCGTTGCCCACAAGCACGACCTCACGATTACCAATCGCGGTGGCGTAGTCCTTTGAGAACCGGCGCAGCGCCTCTGCCATCCATGGGTCATCAAGCACATTGGTCATGTTACTGCCCCGTCAATGACTTGAGCGCGCGCATCGTGTTGGCTGTCGATAAGCCACGCCCGCCGCCTCGGTTGCGGATGTTCTCCGCTCCAGTGCGAACGGTAGATTTGAGTTTGGTTGCAGCTGGTGCAGCCGCCGGTGTGGGCGCCGCTGGAGGTGGTGGTGCTCCGATCCCTCTAGGTATGCTGCTGCTCATGCGGGAAAAGAGACTGCCGAAGCCTCCTGCTGCACCGCTGCTGCCACCGCCGGTGCCTGCTAGAGTGAGATTAAGTCTGCGCATGGATCTGGCTCCTTACTGAGTACCTGAAAAAGCTGTCGGGGTGTCATGGACCAATCGCGGCGGCCAAGCAGTTGCTTGGTCAGGCCGACGCAGTTGTTCAGTACATGAGGCAATAAATGACGCTCTTGTGGTTGGTAGTCAGTAAGGAGGCAGTGGGTCGTGTCGGGCAGATGGGCGTAGAGATGGCGCAGGGTGCGCGCAGAGCCGTTCCAGCTGATGAGCTTGACGCCGTCGACGGTCAGATTGATCTCGGTGACGACGTTTTTATTGGTGGGCACCACGCAATAGACGTGCCGAAAGTCTGGGTGCAGCGTGCGCCCCAGCCAATGGCTGTTCTCTTTTGTGAATACGACCAGTGCTTCCATGGGCTGCAATCTAGCTGATTTGCTTCTTCTCGTCTACACGTTGCTTGATCCGGTCCCGTTTGGCGATCAGGCGGGCCGACGCACGCCGCTGTTGACGGGTCGGTGGACCCTGCTCCACAGGCTGCGGCGCCGTCGCTGTTTGCTGCGTCTTCCTACGTTTCTGCACAGCGCGAGCACCCAGCATCAGGCCGGTGTAGACCTTGTCGAGTTCGTCGATCTCGCGCTCTGGCGTGGGCCTTGTCAGCGCCGCCATCGCGTTGATCATCAACCTAGCCTTTAGACTTGGCATTCTTCGCTCCCTTGCGCTTCATCTCGAGGATCTTCTTCTGATCCGGCTTGGCTTTCTGTGGCCCGACCTTCCGCTTCTCTGCGGTGCCGGTCAGTGTGCGTTTAGCTGTCAGCATTGTGTGCCTCACATGTGGGCGAAGGGGTCATAGTCCTGCGCCGCTGGGTTGTTGAACTGCTGGCCATCATAGCCTGCACGGTTTGGGTAGACAGGCAGAGCATACGTCAAAGCGAGGGCGTCTGCCAAGTCAGGGCTGGCCATGCCGCGTTTCTTCATCTGCTCCTTGGTCTCGAGCTGGATGTTGTTGGCCATGTTGTAGCCATACTCGACGCCTGTGACATCGGTGCGCAGGTCTTCCATGTCGGGTAGACGCACGCCGATCTTCAGCGCTTCCTTCATGTTGACCCACATCTGGGCGCGCATGTTGGCCATACCATGCTGCGTTGCCTTGGCACCGAAGTTGATCTCGATGACCTCGAGCCCGAGCTGCCTGCATCGGTCGATGACACCGCCACCCACGCCACCGCCATCGATGAAGATGGCATCAGGCTGCTTCTCGCTGGCGATCTCTGCGATGCGGCTGGCCAGCTGCATGGTGTCGAGCTGGTTGAAGATCTGGTGCTCCCAGTCGTTCTGGCTCTCTGCGTCTCGGCCCTGTCGCAGCCAGATCACGCTCTTGTCGTCACCGAACCGTGCCACATCGACGCCCATGATCAGCGGATCTGATGGACCCACGAACACATCGCGCTCCACGTTGTCGTCGAAGTAGCTCAGAGGGATCAGCTGCAGGCTGCCTGCGTCGGGGAACTCGCCTTTGACGCGGACTTTGAAGAAGTCGCTGTCCTCGCCGTAGTCATCGGCCCACTGCTTGAACAGCTCCTTATTGGTCTGCTCCACATCGCGGCTGTCGATCTTGCGTCTGCGGTATCTCTCACGGAACCGGCCTTGCATGTTCTGGAAGAACCGCCCGCTGTTTCGCGTCGGGTTGCCGAAGTCGAAGACCATGGGCTCCCCGTCGGTTAAGCCACCCTCGCGCACTTCGTAGATCTTGTCGGGTATGCCTGATGCCTCGTCGAAAATGTAGAACGGCGTGCTGTTTGCAGCGTGCAAACCAGCGAACGCTTCTGAGTTTTCCTCTCGACTTGTCTGCGCATCGCATCGCCACTGCTCCCTGTAATCTCGGTGATAGTATGACATCGATCCCTTGCCACTGGTCAGCTCGAACCAGTGCTTGGTGATGCCGAGGTTGTGCCACTTGGCAAGCTCCGCCCATGTCTTGGTTTGCAGCTGGGGGCCGGTGTTGGCCGTGACCACGCCCTTGGCGAACGGTCTGGTGTCCATGATCCAGCGGATGATCCACGCCACGATCGCTGACTTGCCGATGCCGTGGCCTGATGCTGTGCTGTAAAGTAGGGGCTCGACAGCCTTGACGCCATCGAACCCCCGCAGCCGAACCTGCTCTCCGACGTCTTCCAGCAGCTCGCGCTGCCAGTCCTGTGGGCCGTCTCTACCGCTCAGCTGTCCCTGCCCCCACGGATAGCTGAACAGGACGTGGCCCAGAGGGTCGTCGTAGAACTGGCTGATCTGGGTGACCAGCGCTCGGTTGGCATCTGATGGGTCAATCTGCATATGGGTCATATTCGTGCTTGGTCTCGACCGTCACATCGCGATCGACGCCGGTGCATTGGCCGTCACCGACGACGCTGCGACGTGCTCCGCACACTGTGCACATCCGCTCGTTGTAGCCGCCCTGCCCTGCAGGCGGTGCCATCCAATTATGTGCTCTGGGTTGTTGCATCATGGTAGCCCTCCTTCAGCCAGTCGGCCATTTCTTCTGCGCCCATGGCCACCGCTTTCGGGTAGTCCAAGACATCAGACGCGGCCTGTGTCAGCCACACGACGCAGCAGGCTTCCTTGACGGACATGCCGAGCCGCAGCGCACTCTCTGGTGTGATGTTCATTTCTTGCCTCGCTTGGTTGGGGTTACATCTCGCATGTTGGCGAGCTGGTTGCGACGCTCGGTCATCAGGTCGACCAGCTCGGCGCCCAACAGCTTCACGTCCATGTCGATCTTGGTTGGCATCAGCTGCTTGACCAGCGGCATGAACAGCTGGGGGTTCATGCGTGCCTGCTGATACAGATACGCTGTGCCGCCGTCGACGCCCTTCATCTCTGGGAACAGGAGCTTCTTGGTCTCAGGATCTTTGATCTTCTTGGCGTCTTCACCGGCGAGCTCCATGGCCTTGGTGACCATGTCTGTCATCTCGCGAGTGAACAGGTTTTTAGTGCCCTTGGCTTTGCCATGCGGGTTGGCTGTCTGGCCTTTCAGCAGCCTGCCCTTCTCGTCCCGCTGTCGCAGGTCTAGCTTGCCCTTTGGTTTCGCTTTTGCAGCTGTCACCGTTCATCGCCTTGCAGTTTGCTAGATTGTCGCTGCCACCATAGTGCAATCAATGCGCTTTCGGCAATGCCATCATTGGCCTTCACGTCCCAGAGCTTATTTTCACCGAAGTGCAGCTTGCAAGCATCGAGGCTGGCCTGCTTGTCAGAGGTCAGGCCCAGATCCTTTTTCCACTTGGCAGGCGTGACGAACTCAACGGGCAGGCCATAGGCCATCGCCCACGCCTCGACGCCACCAGCTGCGCGCCCGAAGGCGAATGAGCTGCTGACACCCTGCGCTGGCATGGCGTGGACGCTTTCAATCACGAACGTCATGCCTCTGCTCGCTGTGGTCTCTGGTGTGATCCACTGCATCAACGCGCGGATGTCGACGTGCTTGAACTTGCCGCGCGTGATGATCGGCATGCGCTTGCCGGTGACGAACTGTCCGTCTTCGACGATGGACACGCCGCCTGTCTGGCCGCAATCAATCCCGATCGTTATCATAGGAGGCCTCATGATTATAAAATGCTGCGGTACCGTATAAGGCCATCAAAAATGCATCAGCATCTCGATAGGCCTTCATGATTACATCAGAGGTGACGCTCCGCAGGCCCCCACCTTCAGGCCCAACAGCAACCACATGGGCCGCTACAAGCGCCGTCATAATTTCAATCTTCTGCTCTCTTGTATCTTTTCTCATCATTCCACCCATACCAGCTCATTGGCTGCCCTTGTTATGCCGGTGTAAAGCCACCGCACTCCATCCGCACCTTGCGGACGTTTGTTGCCTTGCAGATAAACCTTGTTCCACTCAGACCCCTGAGACTTGTGCACGGTCAGTCCGTAGCTGTAGGTCGCGACAGCAAAAGCAGCCTGCAGTTCTTCTGGCAGGTTCCAGATCACATCATTCGGTTTGTCTGCATCGAGGATGTCATCGTACACCGTGATCTCTTCGGTCCACTCACCGCCGTCGATCTCGACCTCGATGTTGTGCGCACCGTTCAGGCTTTCGATGACACTGGTGACCAGAGCCGTCGACCCGTTGTGCCACCGAGGCTGATCACTTGTCAGCTCGCGGGCGTAGAACATCAGCATGTCGTGCTCTTCTGGCGCGACACTGCGACAATCCATCGCCTTCCTGACGGATCTGATCATGTTGCGCCGGTTCAGGTTGGTGAAGCACAGATACTGCGCAGTGCCCTGCCACAGCTCATCCATCCGGTCACCATCCTTCTTCAGCTTCAAGCCAGAGATCCGCTCGATCTCGAACTCATCAAGCCAGTCGGCGTCGAATGTGTTGGTCTCCCTGATCCGCGTGGCCAGAGCAAGCACTCGGCTCAAACCAGCCTGCCGGTAAACCTCGGTCAGGATCTGGTACAGGTTCTGTGCTTTGAAGATCGGCTCATCGTTCACCGGCGGAAGCTGCGCCGGATCTCCGACCAAGTTGACGGTGGCGTTGCCCAGCGCGCGCTGTGCGAGGTGCATCGTCTTGCGCCCGATCATCGACGCCTCGTCCACGATGACGTGTGTACCGTGAGGCAGCTCATCGCCTTCCATGAACCCGACCAACCGCTGGCGGTCGTCGAGCTCTGCCTTCTGGGTCAGCTTGTGGAAGGTCCGAACATCCGAGCCCTTGGGCATCTTGCTGCGCAATACCTCGGCAGCCTTGTTGGTGGGTGCCGCGAAGATGATGGTCGGATCACGACGTGCGGCCTCAGCCAGCACGGTGGTTTTGCCGGTCCCAGCAAAGCCTCCAAAGTTCAAGCCATTGCGCCTCGAGAGAAGGGCTTCAAGCATCCGATCCTGATCGGTCGATAGTGTGGTCATTTTCTGTCTCCGTTTAAGTTGGTTGGTACGCCTTCAATCCTACCTGTCGGCGGTCTCATCTTCAAGCCCCTATCAAAGTGGGCGCGGCACTATTGGTGCCAGCCCCTTTACTTGTAAGGGGTAGTCAAATTACTGCTTTTCGCCTGAAACCCCTTATTTATATGGCTCTAGCAGTTTGGTGCTACTGCTGCAATGCAGCACTAGTACTGCTGCACCACCAATTTCTGCTTTTGCCTTTTTTCTTATTGGTTTCATAAGGTTATACCGTAACAGGCTTGCAGCAGTGCAGCACTAGTGTTTTTACTAGTGCTGCAATTACCCCTTCTTTTTGGTCGCAACAGTACGCTTCAAACGCTCCAAATTTAGCAGCGCATCATGCTCCACAGTGTACACTGGGGCGGGTGATCTGTCGCTTGGTTTTGGGCGCTTTTCAGTCGCCTTTATGTAGCCACCCTTCACCGCCTCACTCAGCAGGTGCACGATCACCTCGCGGTTCATGTTCTCTTGATCGCTGCGCTTCGCCTCTGCCGTAACCTCACCAATGGGCAGATCCAGCGCCTCTGCTATCTTCCACCCAGCCCAGAACGTATTGCTGGAATGCTTGAACACGAAGCCTGCCACTGGCCCGTCTTCATCGTCGCTGTCCATCACCTCCATCTCATCCTTCAGGGTCTCCAGCACCACCTGCATCTGGCCCAGCTTACGCAGCTGTGCCGACTGGGTCATGGTGAACGGCACGATGACAGCGACGTCGTCGCCGTGGGGGTACATCTGTGTGGCGTTGCCGAGGTTGACGCTTTCCTTCTTGAACCACCGCACGTCGCTGAACGACCTGCGCTCTGCGAGGTTCGCCTTGCTGTCGATCAGCTTCACATACTGTGTCGGGTTGTCGATCTCGGCGATGTTGGCCTCTGCTACACTCATCTGCTGCAGCGCCAGCCCGATGCGCGCTGCGTTGATGAAGGCAGTGGCACCGCGTGCTGCGTCAGCGCTGTTGTCTGCTTTGCCCTCATCCCGCAGCGATCCCTTCTGGACGTGGTGCACCAGCTGCACAGCGAGGTTGCCGTCGCGCGCGATCTGTTTGAAGGCGGTCATCACGATGTTGACATGGACGTTGTCGTTCTCGTTCAGTTGGTGGGTGTTGATGAATGGATCGAAGATGATGACATCGACGCCTTGCTCGTTGGCCTTGTCGATGATCCAGTCCCGTAGTGCTGCGTCGACAGTAACCTTGGTCTTCGGGCCTGCCTTCTCCTGCTGGTTGGTTTCGAACGCCATGTTCAGTGGCAGCTCCGAGTTGGTCATGATGATCAGCCGGTCGCCTATGTCTTCTTGTGTGATGCCGTAGTGCTGCATGGCAGCTGTGATCCGGCGCCGTAGTTCTTCTTTGCCGTCTTCGCCATTCCACAGCCAGACCTTTCGCTTGCCATAGACCTGAGCACCCATCAGAGGCCTGCCTGTCGCAAGAGATAGCGCCTGCAAGATGACGGCGCTGGACTTACCGCAGCCACCCTGACCGAACAGTGCAGTGACCTCACCCTTGATCAGGTCGCGACCCAGAACCCATGGCCGTGGATCGAGGGGCGCATTGCTTAGGCTGAACGGCTCGAGCTGCACAGCGTCATCGATCTTGGACTTCGCCTTCTCGACTGATGCCTCTTTGAGATCCGACAGCGTGTCCTTCAGCTCAGCAGCCTTCTCAGGCTCCATCGGCGGTTTCTCAAACTGATCTAGAAAGTGATAAACTGACCCGATCGTAACGAACGGCGTCTGGATCTCGGCACCGCGTGGCAGGTTATCCCACGTCTTCTTGACCTGCTCGATGTCGTCATCGCTGCAGCCCTCGGCCCGCGTCTTTGTCCAGTTGATCAGCGCCTTGCGTGCGCGGACCTCGAAGCCGGTCTCGTGAAACTCGAAGTGCAGGCCCATCACGATCGTCAGCCACTGCGCATAGTCGACGCTGTAGTTGGGCGCCTCCAGCAGCTTCTCGAGGATGTCGATGTTTTCCTCTGGCTCGCGCATCGCCAGCGCCACGGTGACATTATCTGCCCCGCTGCCGCTGGCTTCGCCCTTGCCGCACTCTTCGATCAGCCAGTCAGGGATAGGCGCTGGCCCCTCTTCCAGATCGTCTGGTCCGACCAGCCAGTCGTATTGATGCCGGTCGACGAATGAGGGGGGAATGATCTCGATGCCTGCCGACTTGATGTCGACGGCTGCCACACCGGCGATGTTGCCGCGCAGCTGAATGTTGTCGGGGTTGGCGAAGATGAAGTGGGTGCCGCCAGATCCGCTCTTGACCATCCATGTGATAGGCATCTCGTAACCGGTGTCGGACCGCCACTCGTCGAAATTGCACTCGTCCTTGTAATCATCGACGTCGATGATCACGAGCCCTGACCGGCGCAGGTCGAACGCCAAACCATTGGCTCCACGCTTGGCGCGCAGCTTTTTCATCAATTCTTTTTCGGGGATCGGTTTTTCTTTCCACTTCATCACCGGCATTTTTTCGAGCTTGCCGTCATCATTCACGGTCAGCTTGATGGGGATCAGTGCGAAGGGTGGTTCATAGGATAGCAGGACTTCGGCCTGCTCGACGAGATATTCTTGGTGTGACATGGTCTACCTTTATATGAGCACATTATGTGTTGACCACCGATGCATGTAGGCTCATATAGTATGCATCAGTGCGTTGAACCTCACGGTTCCGATTGATATGCTCCGTGGTTGGTGCATTTGAGCCGTCCCTTCGGGGGCGGCTCTTCGCATTTACGAAGCTCGGCCAGCATACGGTGAAAGTTTTTTCGTGCAAGGGCCTTGACCTCAGAACATAAGCGACTTATCTCTGTCTCAACGAAACGCCAACCAACCACTGGAGACGACCATGACCAACTTCGCACAGATCAAGCGCAGCAACACCGGCAAGTACCACCTCGGTACAACCGGATCTACAAACGCCAACTGCAACCAGCGTATGTACACCTACGCAACGACTGTTGCGATGGCGCGCAAGGCTGGCCCAGAGATGCTCTGTGATAAGTGCTTCCACGGTAAATTCGAAGGTCACGCTCAGCTCGAGCTTCTAGTAGACCTCGGCCACATCAAAGCTTAATTTCAACGGGGGCTCCGGCCCCCACCACCAACCACACTGGAGACTACCATGACCGACCTTATTGAGATTAAGCGCAACGGCCAGACATTCGAAGTGCACAGCAACCCCTCGCACTTTATTCGTCAGGTTGAAGACGGGTACACAGTACGCTTCATCGACACGAGCTCCAGCTACGGCAAGCGCCTATTTGCCCAAGCAGAAGCAGCGCGCGCCTAACAGACGGGGGCTCCGGCCCCCACCACCAACCACACCCCAGACAGGAGATCATCATGATCATCGACAACGCTCACAAGACCTTCCTCCAAGCATGGGCCGCACAGGCCCGCGGCGACATCGACATGGCCCGCGACCTTTACAACCGCAGCATCGCCCTGCTCAACTCAGCCTGCGGCGCAGACCGCATCCCATCTGTGATCTGGGGCACTTGGCTGCGGGAGGTGTCAGTATAATCATCCAGTGCTACCAGTTCTGCCACCCTGCTGGGGTGGTAGTGATGGGACCACCCCGCACCCCGCCACGATGGCAGGTAGTGTGCTTACTGAACCGCCCCCGAGTGATCATAGGGACGGCCACGGTAAGGGAGACTGAACGATACGCGCACCGCAGATGTTGCGGGTGGCCCAACCTAACACAGCCACGAAGGAGGGCTTTATTATGAAACAGAGATGCGTCCACTTCGTTGGCTTCAGAGGTGAGGAGTTCTGGTCAGCCGTTAAAGTCTGGGGCCAGCCCGACTTCATACACAAGGTCTTCGATGACCGCGTTTTCACCGAGGTCGGCGACACTGATGTCGTTGTCTTTGGACCTAAGCACCGCCACCAGCCTTTCGTATGGGACGCCAGTGCTGTCCCTGCAGAGTTCACCAACTAGAGGAGCACATATAATGCCTTATCTACCCAAAGCAGGGGAGCGCGTCGAGTTCTCCAACAACCTGTACGGATGCGTGCCTCACATGACTAAGTGCCATGTGTACACCGTCGTCGAAGACACCGTGCAGGAGGCGTGGCCCTACGAGGGCTATGCTCTTCGCGGCATCAGCTTCTACCCAGAGCCCAAAGTCCATGTGCTGAACGACGCAGGACGCCATGTGGCGCTCAAGCTTAGCCGTTTCCGTAAAGTAGAGGAACCTACCAATGCCTAAATTTAACCGCACCGCCACCGTCGAGTTCTCCGTCTGGGGGACCGAGCAGCGCATCACCGTGAGCAATGTGCCCTACATCTGGAACAGCGACCTCGACCCGCACAACATCGAAGGGCAGGGCGTCGTCAATGCGGTGCAGCACCTGCGCCGGATGGGCGTCCAGAACGGCCTCGACTGTATTTCCTGCGTCACGACGAAAGCGTCTTGACGATCCCTAAGATAAGCACTTATGGTGCACCCACCAACCAACCTACGGAGACTTCAAATGATCGAACTAATGCCACACCAAGTGGAGGACGCGCAGTTTCTGGCTGTGCGCCCCTTCGCCGGATGCTTCAACGGCATGGGCACAGGTAAGACCCTGACCAGCCTCGAGGCTGCCAAGCTCGTTGATCCAGCCCGCGTGCTGATTATTGCTCCGCCGATCGCGCTGCCGATGTGGGCCGACGTAGCCAGTGACTGGCTCGAGTGCCCTGCCGCCATCGTGGCCAAGGGTAAGGGCGACCTGCCGCCAGAGCCGATCCTCGTCATGTCCTATGAGATTGCCACCAAGCGGAAAGACCAGCTGCAGAGCTGGGCCAACTCTGCTGGCGGCACTACGGTGCTGATCTGCGACGAGAGCCACGCGCTCAAGTCGACCAAGGCAAAGCGGACCAAGGCGATCCTCGGGCGCGGCGGCATGTACGATGCGTTCGACCACGTCTGGCTGCTGACCGGTACACCTGTGACCCGCTGGAACGATGACCTGATCCCGTTCATGGTGCACGCCGCACCTGACGAGCTCAAGAAGATCTGCGGTGGGCTGGGCGTGGACCGGTTCAACATGCAATTCTGCATCGTGCAGTCCAAGAAGTTCACCGGCATGCGGTTCCCTAAGAAGGTCACCGTGGGCTCGAAGAATGAAAAGGTGCTGGGAGAGATACTGTCCAAGGTCGCGACACGGCGCACGCTAGATGACGTCTGGGAGGCAATGCCTGCCCTGACCCATACCCGCTACTGCGTCGAGCTGTCCAACCGCAGCGAGATGCGTGACATGCTCAAGGCACTGGATAAGATGTCACCTGCCGAGATCGAGAAGGCAATGAAGTCTGACGACGAGGCACTGGCAACAGTGCGCCGCATGATCGGCATGGGCATGGTGAAGGAAGCCGCTGGCTTCATCTCCGAGCGCATCGAGAGTGGCCTGCCTGTCATCGCAGGCGCATGGCACACCGACGTCATCGACGGTCTGTTCGAAGAGCTCAAGGGTTTCCGCACCGCCATCATCGATGGCCGCACTTCTGGCGCCCGCAAAGAGGCGATCACCGAGGCATGGAACAGTGGCGAGCTTGACTGCATCGTCGGCCAGATCGGTGCCATGGGCGTCAGCCTCAACCTGCAAAAGGGTGGCAACAACATCGTTGTCGTCGAGGAAGACTGGAGCCCCGCGATCATGGATCAGTTCTATGCCCGCCTTCACCGGATGGGCCAAGAGAAGCCTGTTCACGTCGATACGCTGTTCGCCGACACCAAGCTGAACAAAGCTGTGGCATCGATCGCCGCACGCAAACGCCGCAGCCACGCTGTGCTGGGCGACGCCATCGAAGGGAAAGAGTGATGCCGTCACTTGCTGATCACATCGACGCAGGGGCGCAGGTCGGGGACACATTTCTGATCACCGGCTTCGACCTCAAGGCGTCGGACCACACGCTCGGTCTGCCCTGCCGCCCAGACACATGGACCATGGGCACACTCGTCACCCTGCTGGAATGGCAGGCTGGCGACTTCATCCAACGGTGCAGGTTCAGCATCAAAGGGGCCGTATGGTCCGGTAAAGCACACGCTCTGCGCCTGCAGTGCGTCCCAGTAAGAGGAATAGACCATGCCATTTGATGAAGCACCCGACCACGGTGGTGGTGGAGGAGGAGGTGACCCGCATGACCAACAAAAACTGGATATGTTTGTAGATGGTATGATGCAGGCAGGAGAGCAGCTAGGCCGTGCTTTGGATGTGTGCCCCGCGTGCTCAGCTGTGGTGCTGATACAGCATCTCACTCAGCGGGTAGCGGAGAACCAGAGCGCAGAATACAAGGCGACATTACTGAAGATTATAACCGATGAACTGGAGAACAAGAATGTCCACTGATAACAACATGACCAACGACGTAATGGACATCCCGCTGACCGTGGACGACATCCGAGAGATGGACCCCGCGATGATTGCAGGGATGTATAGCAAACTGCGCCTGAGCCGGTCTGACGCACGGCATGAAGGCGCGATGCTGCGCGACCAGCTGCAGCAGGCTCGCGACACCACCCGTGCACAAGAAGACCTGATCGATGAACTGAAGGGCACCCTAAACCGCGCCACCATCGCGCTGGCGATGATCAAGATCGAAGAGATGTTGGGAGATGGCGAATGAACCTCGGTGACGCAATCCGCACCGGCGCCGACGCGATCGACGCCCGCAAGAAGTTCGACCCAAAGGTGCGTGCCCAGTACATGAACGCATCAGAGGCAGGCACCTGCATTCGGAAGCAGTGGTACAGCAAGAACGGTGCCAAGAAGGACAAGCCAGAAGACTGGGGCTATGCCCGTCGCGGCAACGCTGGCGAGACATACATGGTATCCCGTCTGCAGGCTGCCAACGTGCCCATGTGCTTCACCGGTGAAGAGCAGCTGCAGCTGCGCGATGACGAACGCATGCTGAGCTGCACACCTGACGGACTGGTCTGGGACACAGACCACGATGACGGGTGGATCGCTGTCGAGTTCAAGACGATCGACCCCCGCGTGAACCGTGCCTACCTACCGAAGGAAGAGCACATCACACAGGTCCAGCTGGGCGCGGCCCTGATGGCAGAGATGGCTGAGCAGGGGGATCTGCCAGAGCTCGGCGGGCACCCGATCAAATACTGCAAGGTCGTCTACATGTGCGCGTCCAACTTCAACGACATCATAGAGCACAAGGTGCCCCGTGCTGACAAGGCAGGCGATCGCCTTGCCCCTCGGGCCAGCCGGTTGCTGAAGGCGAAGTCTGCCAGCAAGCTGCCGCGTGAGGGCGTCGAGACCCGCAACAAGTCCGAGTGCAAGCAGCGCTGCCCCTTCAACGAGGTGTGCGGTGTGGACGGTGCTGGCAGCAGCACCGGACAGGGCAAGAAAGACGGCGGTGATCTCACCGTCCAAGTCAACGAATTTGTCGTCGCGAAAACCGCAGAGGAAGAAGCGAAGGCACGCAAGACGTCTGCAGGAGAGCTAATCAAAGCAATTCTGCAGCGTAATGGCATGACCACCCTTGAGGTCGACGGTCATGCCGTTAAGCTTGGCACCCGTGCGGGTAGCATCAGCTATGCCAAGGTGGTGAAAGATCACTGCCAAGGTGTCGATCTCGAACCGTACCGTGGGGCTCCGTCGGAGATCCTCACAGTAAAATAGTAACCCCGTAATATGTAAGGATACAAAATGGGTAACGATCTAACAACACTGGCAGCACAGCTGCCGTCCCTCGCAATGGATGACGCTGCGCGTCAGGCACTGGCTTCGTCGTTCGATGACGATGACAAGACAGGTTCTGATGGCGTCGATTATGTCTACTTCTCCGGCAAGTCCGGTGAGTTGACCTATGGTCAGGACCGCGAAGAGCTGGACATCGAGGAGGAGTTCATCTTCCTGACGCCCACCATCTTCAAGGGCTGGGTCTGCTGGAAGAACGGCGATGTCAAAAGCCGCAAGAAGTGGTCGGCCTTCAAGCCACAGGACGCGATCGCCGAGAAGGATCTCGAAGATCACAAGGTCGATCGCGCGCAGGATGGCTGGAAGCCTTCGTCTGGTTTCGACTTCATGGGCTACGACGGGAAGCAATACTCGTTCGAGAGCAACACGAAGTCTGGTCGTGGCTCCATCAAGAAGATGGTTACAGCTGCGATGGGTGCCAGCCCTGATGCGTCTGTGCCTGTCTTCCTGTTCACCAAGGAAAAGTTCTTGGCGCAGGGTGAGTGGAACTTCAAGCCCGTCTTCAAAGTGATCGAGTTCATCACCGAAGAAGAGGCGCAAGAGCGCATCATGGGTGAAGAGGTCGAGGAAGAAGAAGAGCCAGCACCAGAGCCGGTGAAGGCCAAGAAGCGCGTTCGCCGCGCCTAAGACAACGGGGCAGGCCTTCGGGCCTGCCGCCACCCACCCGACCACAGGAGAGTACGATGACTGAACGCCAATGGGAAATGATCACGACCGAGGAAGGCCTCGAGCGCGTGCTTGATCTGGTAGGCACCGAGCTGGCTGCGCTGGACTTCGAGACCACCGGCCTCGATGTCGAGACCAGCAAGGTGCGCCTTGGGCAGATCTGCAACGACGCGGTCTGGGCCGTGATCGACTTCTGGGCACTCGAGGGCGGCAGCTTCGATGCCTACGCCGAGTGGTTTGAAGACGCGACATGGATCGCCTTCAACGCGGGCTTCGAATACAAATGGTTTGACCATGCCGACGCACCGCAGGTGCGCGTCATCGATGTCGCCAACGCACGCCGTGCCCGCATGGGCGGCGATCAGATGTCCCTCGAGAAGATGCTCAAGGCGGACATGAACAAAGACCTATCCAAAGAACAGCAGCTGTCCAACTGGTCGGCACCTGAGCTGAGCGAAGAGCAGCTGAACTACGCAGCCGACGACGCCATCGTCACATGGGAGTTGTGGCAGCACTGGATGGCCACGCTGGACGAGGCCCCTGCCTCTGTGCGTGAGGCCCAGCAAATGTTCGACGACCTTGTGGTACCTGTGCACGAGATGCAGCAGACCGGTCTGCTTCTGGACAAGAAGCGGCACACGGAGCTGGTCGGGATATGGGAGAGCAAGCTCGTCCATTATGAAAAGATCATCAGGGGCTACCTGCCCGAGAGCGACGTCGCCAACCTGAACAGTGGCCGCCAGCTGTCTGACTTCTTCAGCCGCATCCTGCCAGACGAATGGCTGGCCTACTGGTCGCGCACCGAGAAGACCGGCGAGCTGCAGATGAAGGTGGCTGAGCTGAAGAAGATGTCGGCGATCGCGTTCAACGCAGGCGTCCCTGTCTTCGGTGAGCTCTGGCTGAACCTTGCCGACCGCATCACCATCAATCAGTACCTGCGCAACTTTGGCACCAAGCTGATCACGATGGCGGAGAACAGCCACGATGGCCGCATCCACCCCAGCTACAACATCGCCCGCGCTGTCACTGGCCGGTTCTCTTCGAGCCGACCCAACGCACAGCAGCTGCCCCGCGATCGCGAACTGCTGGGCGAGTTCACCAGCGTGCGCCAGTCGTTCAAGGCACCGGCGGGCAAACTGCTGGTCAGCCTCGACTACAGCGGCATCGAGCTCAAGGTGCTGGCCCTGCTGACCGGAGACGAGCAGCTGCTGCACGACTGCGTGACAGGCGACGTGCACGGCGAGGTCGCATCGCTACGCGCCGGTCGCAAGATCGACAAGTCGATACAGGCTGACTACGAGCTGCGCTCTGCAGCCAAGGGGATCTCTTTCGGGATCATCTACGGCAGCGGTGCGGCAGGCTTGGCCTCGACCATGCGCTCTGGCTTCGGTGAAGCACAGGCCATGATCGAGAGCTGGTCACAGCGCTACCCCAAGGCCTTCGCACTGCGC
>Ga0208134_1001033_pt1 | contig 16892 bp, 20 predicted proteins | sample VirMetDEL_Mar_31_FD_184515 | JGI IMG/M metagenome (GOLD analysis project Ga0208134, IMG submission 184515) | Aqueous microbial communities from the Delaware River and Bay under freshwater to marine salinity gradient to study organic matter... | ecosystem: Environmental > Aquatic > Marine >... | reverse complement strand
AATACAGGTAATCCAAAAGAATCAATGAATCCCTCGTAGTTCCATTCCATAGGTATGAACAAACTATATAATCCCGAACTAGTCTGTCCATTTCGATTTCTTTTTGTAACGTCTGAGCCATCATATAATTTTTTAAAGTTATCACCACCTTTATCTAAAGAGTTTGAGGTGGATCCCATCATACATTTTCCTATAATCCTACTTCCTAATCTCAGCGTTGTTTTTGTAACACGCCAGTTGTTTAATATATTATCTGGTCTTTCCCATTTACCAGACTCATCGTGAACTAATAATTTTAACTTTTCACCATCATACGAGTTATCACCCGTGTTCTTCCAGTCTATTGTTGTATCGAGCCCTTCGAGCGTCCCTGTGGTGGACTTGGATTTGGCTGTACTGGTGATGGACTTTCTTGTGAGTTTGGATGCTGGGACACGGTAGGCCAACTCTGTCTTGGGACGGTCCATCCCGTCTTGTATTGGTTTAAAGAAGAATGGGTAGTGTAATGAAATTGGGACGACCTTGTCCGTAAACATCTTCTTTGCATCGCTACCAGTCTTCGATAAGATTCCGAATCTAGCATCTGAAGAGATTGTAGCTTGATTAACTGTCTCGCTGCTTGACATGAAGCTAAATCCAGACCGTCTATTTTTAAGGTAGCATATTCCATAGCATCTTGTATCTGCCTTGCATGCTTCCCAGAAAATGAAGAATAATCTGTTTGCTTCTCGAAAGTCTGGCTTCCCAACATCAATCTTGGACCACTGCAAGTAATTGTAATGAGAGCCAGTGATATAAGTATCATTCCCTTTGTTATTAAACCAAAAGCCTTCTTCCCTTCTTGTAAATTCTCTATTAATGTACGCATGCCATGTTTCTTTAAATTGAGCAGGATATGTTTCCCAGTCAAATATTGTTTTTATATTTTTTAATTCTCTAGGGTATTCGTGTGGAGTCCACTTATCATGTTTGCTATACACTTCATTTACTTCAGGTAATGCAATCTTTAAGTTTTGTATTTCATATACCTCCCCAATCTTACCAGTCTTGCTTATAACAACCACATCGTGTTCTTTGTTATAACCATATTCCCAAGCTTTCTTTTTATTTAACCTATGTATTGTTGTTCGTTTAATAGGTTCAATAATCTTATATAATGTTTGTTGATAACTCATTATCTAGATCTTTTTTCAGCAAACCCACTAAATGCTTTTGTTTCATCTTGTATAGGTTTGTTTTCTAAAATAGCTTGCTCCTGTTCAATTCTATTTAAAATCTCAAGAGCATCAAATATAGCTAACTTTTTTGTAGCAGCTGCATTTTTTAATCTATCCGCAGATACATCATCATCAGTTTCCACAATCGGTTCTTTTGCTACTTTTACTAATTCGTCAACAGCTCTATAACCAGCTTGGATTATACTCTCTTTCTTCTTTTTTATATTCATATTTAATTGAAATTTCCTTTGTCATTACCCTATATAATCTTTCACCGTTTATTATAAACTCGTATTCACTATCTGGGGTAAATCCTATTTTCTCACCTATTGTTAATAAATCTGAATCATCAGTGTATTTAACAATACCCATTAAAGGTTTTTCTTTATTAGTAGAGAACTCATCTTCACTTGCTAATGGTTTTATAAAACAATAGCCTTGATTTGCTTTCCAGCTGCCTTTATGTTTATAAAGGAATATTTGATCGAGTTCACAAAAATATAGATTATCTTTAAAATAACTTTTGCTGTTTTTTTCAATACCTCTAACGTCATGCCAACGACGAAATATGTTATGATGCACATAAAGCTCAGTGCCTCTAGTAAAATGCTTGCCATCTATTATTGGTGTTTCATGTATTACAGCTTCACGACTTACAAATTTATGATCAGTTATACCAGAATTTAATATTAACTCTGTATCATTGATCTTTTTAATATTGTCGTATCTTTCTTTTTTTGGTGTTATTAAAAAAGTATGTATTGGTTTCATTAGTATTCAAGATTATATTCTACAGATATCCCCATGTTTTTATTAAAATCTTTCCATGGTAATATATCATTATTCTTTTTAATGTATATGCAGAATTTATTTTCTTCTTCTAATATATCACATATAGTGTGACCTCCGTATACTTCTTGACCTACAGCATAATGCATTGCATCTGTTTTGTAGTCTTTACCAATACTAATCTTTCTTATCAGCTTGCTCATCTTCTTCTAGTTTTTCTATTTCCCCAGTCTTAAGATCGATTGATATTTTACCGTGTTCTTCCTGAAGTTCTAATTTTAATTCATTTAATCTTATTTCTTGTTGTAGATGAAGATGTGATAACTTATGATTTGTTATCGTGTTCTTAGATATTTCATTTGAAATTTCTGTAATAAGATTGTTTATTTTTTGTAATTCTTCTAATTGTTCTTTTTTAATTTTACTCATAATTTATTTATTTAATTTAATTTAACTTAATTTTAACTATGCTGTATAAGTTCCGCTGCTTGTATACTGTAATACTGTATAACTTCCATCTGTCGTAACTGTTGGACTACCGCTTGTAGTACCTGTATAATCTGAAGTTAATAATCTTAATATTACAATTCCAGATCCACCAGCTCCACCGGTACCTCCACCACCTCCACCACCAGATCCAGTGTTTGCAGCTCCTGCAGTAGCATTAATTGATGTATCTCTACCACCATTACCACCGCCTCCAGAACCACCTGATCCTTCACCACTTAATTGGTCTCCACCACCACCACCTCCAGCTCTAGTTACAGATGAACCAGTTATAGATGATGCAGTTCCGTTACCACCATTACCAGAAGTATTTGCAGATGCATTACCTCCTGTTGCAGCAGAACCACCACCACCACCACCGTTTCTTTGTGTTGATCCAGTGTAATAACCGTGTCCCCCAGCATTACCTTGTCCTGACGTACCTGCTGCTCCTGCTTCAGTTGTAGTACCTAGTCCTGCTCCACCACCTCCAGAACCACCTACTGCTGCACTTCCAGTACCATCTGTACTACCACCTCTTCCTCCTCCAATAGCAGTTACTGATCCAAATACGGAATTACTTCCTGATGCTCCAGCTGCACCACCATCTCCTACTGTTATAGTATACACTGTTCCAGCTGTACTATAGCCCCCGGTTGCATATATGTAACCTCCGGCTCCACCACCTCCAGCTCTACCATTACCACCACCACCGCCACCAGCGATAACAAGATAATCTATTTGTATTGAATTTATTTTAAGTGCCCAGTATATATAACTTTTTCCACTTCCATTTGTTCCATTTCCTGTAGTCCCGTCTAATACAAAATTGTTTGAATTAAAATCTATAGTGTGCACACTTCCATTGTCTTCAGCATTACTAGCATCAAACATTAAACGATTATCTCTTGGATTACTTGTATCTCTTTTACTATCTAACACAAACCAAGGCTCATCTTCATCTGATGATTTTACCATTACAAAATCAGGTTGAAATCCCACTGTTACAGTATTACCAGTATTTCCCGAGCCGGTATATGATCCAAATTTTTGGTACCCCGAAACATCGTGGAAACAGTAAGCAATTATTTCATTTAAGCTTCCATCCTCCGCGTTAGTATCATTCTGTACGCCTACAGTAAATGTTGTTGCATTAGGTGCATTTGAAGTACCACCCCAAAACGCATCATTTGCTATTTCATCAGCTGCATTTTCTAATCTTAATATTTTTCCTGCACCTAAAGAACTATGAAAAACAGTCCAACTTGTGCTGCCATCACTAATATTTTTTGCAATTATCATATTTGGTGCTGCTGATAATCCGTGAGGAATTTTTTGTAACCCTTGAGTTCCCTCATATTTAACAATGCTAAAACCTGCGTTTGGGTTTGCACTTATTACTGCGCTTGAAGCATCAACTAAAGAAAGATTATCATTGTCACCTGCCGTTTCTGCGTATAAAGTAGCAACTTCAGTATCTGTTATAGCACCGCTGTATATTCTTAACTGGTCAATTTCTCCATTATAAAAAGCTTCACCCCCTGTAGCGAAAGCATGTACTGTTCGGCCTATATTTGTAGAAGCAGATGCGTGGTAACCTATTGCTTGTGTTTGGGTTGAAACATCTAATTCCCCGTTAATATACATTTTAAGTTCATCGGGATTCATTGTAATAACTATATGAGTATAAGCGTTTGTAGCTATAGCGCTTGTAGAAACTACAGCTGTAACATTACTACAATCTGTGTCATCAGGATAAGGGTTATCACAATCACCATTATAAATTACAAATCTTGCTTTACCGGTACTATTATCAATTCTAAGAATAAAACCTTTACTAGCGCTACTTTGATAATCATAATTTTCTATAATACTTCTATGCCCTGAACCTGCTGGTTTTACCCAAACAGATATTGTTAAATGTCTAAATCTAAAAGAACCATTAGATAAATTCATATAAGCATTACTACCGTTAAATACTGCTGCTTTGTTAAATTTACCACTCGATGTATAAGTTACATTAGCAGTAGAAGAAGCATTGTTATTACCAGTTACGTCATTTGCATTGTCTTCAAATTTATATACAGCTACCGCAGGCCCTCCTGTAATTGTTGGCTCGTTATCATCCGCTTTCCAAGCATAAGAAATATTAGCTGTATCTGTAGATGCATGTTGTGCTATTGTTACACTTGTTGCACCCGCATGCCAGTCTTTTACTCTCCATTGATGTGAGCTGCTTGCGGCATTGTTATCGTTACTAGCTAAACTCGAATCAGCTCCTCTTACAATATCATTCCAGCTCCAATGAGCACCCTCATCTCTTGTTTTAGTTATAACAAATTGTGGTTTAAAAGCAAAACTTATATCTTTGTCAGCACCACCTGTCATATCATATGTTTGTATTTCAAAACTACTTGCAAGTGTTGGCGCTACTTCATCTGGATCTGCAGCAAATGCCATATAGATAAATGTATCATCACTTGCATTATATGTGTTTGATGTATTTATTATTTGAAAACCATTTGACAAAAAATCTACTGCAGTAAATGTGTTATCTGCATCAGCTAAATTAGCAAATAATTCTAAATTTCTTGGGTTTGTTGGAGTTCTTGTGTTGTCTATCATTGCCCAACTACCTGCATCATCTGTTCTTTTTAGCATTAAAAACGCAGGTTCAAATCCTGTTTCTACAATCGGTCCATCTGCTGAACCATTACCTGTGTATGAGCCAAACTTTGAAAAGCCATCAACTGAATGAAAACAGTAAGATATATATGTTCCATTATTTACATTTGAAGATTCGCTTGTACCTGTGTGTTGATATAGTAGCGTAGACGAAGGCACTTGATAATAAGCATGATTTGCATTTGACCCACTATTTTGTTCTGAACTATTTAAATTTAAATACAACCAATTAGGATATGTTGTATGACTTAACCCTAAATCTTTGTGATATACATTCCAGTTATTAGTTGCGTCTAATCTTTTTGAAATAATTAATTCTGGAGCTGATGAAAGCCCATGCCCTATGGTCCCTTGTGCGCCTGTTCCTGTAAACTTAACAATACTAAATCCTGTATCACTATTTGTTTGAACTGTACTGTTTATACTTCCATTTGAATTTGTACTTGTAGTTCCTCCATTTGCTTTCCAACACCAAGCCACATACGTGTTACCACTTCTATTAGTACCCCCGTTGTTACCGACAGTAAATCCGTCAGTGTCAAAAGAAGGTAAACCTAAATAATCCCCACTATTAGTAGCCTCTGCATCAGTGTCGTTAGCTTCAAGTTGTTTATTAGGACCTCTTGTGCTATCATACACAGCGTGGGGTTCACTGCTATTTCTTCTTTTTATCCAAACCCAGTCAGGTTTAAAGCCAAGCCCAGTAATAGCTCTGCTGTTTGAATTATCACCAGCCCAAGTAAGAATACCAAAGTTTTCACTCGCCACAAATGGTGGCGGCGCTGAAGACATTAATCTTTTATTTAAACTCATTTAATTAAATATTAGGAAAATCGTATGATACTACTTCTTTTTTTTCTGTCAAAGCATTTATTTCTGTTTCAACAGTTGCTGCTTGTGTTCTTAAATTTGTTCTTGCTGTTTGTATATCACTGGGGATTGCATCGTTGTTATCTGTTTTTCTAATAACATACCAATCCGTTTTAGCTAATTTAGAATTAACATGCGATTTAAAATGGTTTATTCTTTTTGTTTTTAATTCATCTAAAGTTTCAGTCCATGTTTTATCAACTAAATCTTTTTTAAATACAGTGTTTGGTGAATCAAAATATATTTCACCTAGTGTATGAACTCTTTCATCGTAGTCATTACTTATTACAACATCAAACATTCCCGCGTTCTGCAATTCTGTTTGTGACATTTTAGGTGCATTCATATGTACACCTGTAGAAGATTGAAAAGAATCTGGTACTGAAGCGTATACTTTTATTTTTCCGTTATTATTTACTGCTTTCATATATTATTTATTATGGTGTTGTGTCTGACGCTATAGGTGCAACTGAATAGTAGAATATCTCACTTGATGCATCATCAGCAACAACAATCTGTATTAAATTAGTTGTAGAGCCGTCGTAATTAACTGTTCCTATTTTATTAAACGTAGCACCTGACATTGCAAGTGTTAATGTATGGTTACCTGCAACTATAAGATCAACTACCTGCCCTTGTTTAGGATTTGTTATTGTAAAGGTAGCATTTCCATTCATAGTCGCTGTAAAAGTTGTAGCAGTTGCAAAATCTAATGTTTGATTTGTCCCTGTACCTTTAGCAACCAGCGTTGTATATCTTGGTTCTAATTTAGCATGCGTAATGTTATTATCCGTTATTGAAGCTGTTACCACAGCGTTTGCTGCTAACTGATCCGCCCCTATTGCATCATCTGCCATTTTAGCTTGTGTTACTTGATCATCGGCAATATGAGCCGTATCAATACTCCCATCTACATATTGGTCTGAGTCAACCGAATTGGCTGCCATTTTAGCAACAGTAATTTGACTATCTGCAATATGAGCCGTGTCAATACTTCCGTCTGTGTAATGTTCGGAATCAATTGCGTTGTCAGGGATTTTTGCACTTGTTACTGAATCTGCGGCTAGCTTAGCTGTTGTAACATTACCATCAGTTATTGAAGCTGTAACTACTGCATTCGCTGCAAGTTCGTCCGCACCTACTGCATCATCTGCTAACATTGAGTTTACTATAACTCCTGCTCCTATAACAAAATCTAAAGTATTATCAGAATCATCATAAGTTACTGCTATTCCAGTTTCTGTGTTACTGCCAACCATAGCTCCTACTGTATCTGAAATTGTTTCAGCAAGTGTAGCTCCGTTAACTGTTATAGCATCTGCTTCAAGTGTACCATCTACATCTACATCACCTGAAATATCTAAACTTGTAGCCTCAATCTCTCCAGAGGCTTTAAATATAACATTGTCACCACCGCTTACTTCAAAGATAATTTGATTATCAGTTCCAAACTTTATTTGGTTATCACCATCTCTTCCAAGTATAAGTGATGTGTTTAATACTGAAGTTATATTTGTTTGTGCCGCTGCTGCTGTTGCTGCTCCTCCTGCTGCTAAAGTAACGTCACCACTTATATTACCAAATATTGCATCTTCAAAATTAGAAGCTGTCATTGATTTAAGATTACCTGAATCTGATGTATCGGATAGTATTACAAGATCATCTTGTGCAAAGTCAGTTATAGCGCTTGCAAGTGAATCACCATCAAGCTTATCCATATCTATAGCTGCTCCAGATGCTATCGATGCATTAACTACTGCGTTGGCTGCTAATTCTGCTGCTCCAATCGCATCGTCTGCAAGCTTTGCTTGTGTTATTGAATTATCCGCTAATACGTTAGCTGTTACTTTTGTTGTTGCCATTTATTTATTATTTGTTTATTAAGTTGCTTCTCTCCAAGCAGCATATATATATGTTTGTCCATTACCATTAGAACTCCCCCACTGAGGTAATTCAAAACCTGTTGATGTTAAACCAAATGTGTTATAAGTTGCTTCTTCCGCGTTTGAATTTGCATATATTACTTTATTATTTCCTCTAGCAGAATCAAACATTAACCAATCTTCCGAGCTTGCTGTTGATCGAACAATTACAAAACCAGGTTGAAATCCAACATCAATTGTATGTCCTGAAGATCCTGTTCCTGTATATGTACCAAATTTTGAATAGCCGGGTACTGAATGCCAACAATATGCAATATAAGGATAATTATTACTGTTTGTTCCTGTTTCAGTACCTAAAGAAAAAGTAGTAGCTGTAGTAGCGGTGTTATTCCATGCAGCCGCATTTGTAGCTAACCCATCTCTAGTATTTAAAACCATATTTTTAGTAGGCCCTGAAGCTGAATTATAAACATACCATCCGTACCCATTTCTCGTTCTATTAGTCATAAGTATAAAATCAGGAGCCGCCCCCAACCCATGCCCCACAGTGGTATTACTTCCAGAACCTGTAAATTGAACTATAGAAAACCCTGCTGCGCTGTTTACTTGAACCGTACTTGCTATATTCCCATCTGAATTACTGCTTGTAGTTCCTTCGTTTGCCCTCCAAGCCCAAGCAACATATTTAGCTGCATCTCCAACACCATAATTAGTGGTATCATGCGCTGTATATGATAAATAATTTCTGTTTACTTGAAACCCGTCATTATCAAAAGACCCTACAAAATTACCTGAGTTTCCTGATTCATTAGCCGTTGTATTTGGAGTTAAAAGTATTCCAGCTCCTCTTGAGCTGTCCATTAGTAAGTGAGGGTTATCGCCTCCTCGCTGTTTTATCCAAAGTAAATCTGGTTTAAATCCAAGGCCTGTTAGCGACTGTGAGCTACCATTGCCATCATAAATATATGCACTAAAAGCATTTTCTAGTGTTGCACCTGGAAGTTGTCCTCCTGTAAAAAGTCTTTTATTTAAACTCATATTAAAGTACTGTACTCTACTACAGCATTTTTAGTTGTTAAATTATTTATTTCAGCTTCTTTTGTGTTTATTTGCGTTCTTATTGCATCTCTTTCTGTAATTATAGATGAGGGTATATCAATATTTTTTTCCGTTTTTCTTGTAACATACCAATCGGTTACACTTAAGCTATTTAAAGCATTCATTTTTAAATTTCTTATTGTCAGCTCTTTAAGTTCTTCTAATGTTTTAGAAAATTCAATATTAGAAACGGAATAAGTAAATACTTCATTATCTGCGTCCCAAAATATATCTGATAATTTTTGTATTGTAGAGTTATAATCAGGGGTTACAACATCATAAAACCCATATGCTTTTATTTCTTCATCTGATAAACCGCTAAAATTACCCATAACCCCTTCCCAAGAATTAGGTAATTTGCTATACACTTTTATATTTCCGTTTATTTTTATTGCTTTCATATTATTATGGTGTTGTATCAGATGCTATTGGAGCTACTGAGTAATAAAATATTTCACTCGAAGCATCATCTGCTACCAGTATTTGTATAAGGTTTGTTGTGGAACCATCATAGTCTGTAGTTCCTGCTTTATTAAATGTAGCACCACTCATTGCTAAAGTTGGTGTGTGATTCCCCGCTAATATTAAATCTACAACTTGTCCTTGTTTTGGATTAGTTATAGTAAAAGTTGCGTTACCGTTCATTGTAGCTGTAAATGTAGTTGCTGCAGAAAAATCAAGAGTTTTACTACCTCCTGTACCTAATGCGCTTAAAACAGTATATCTGTTTTCTAATTTGTCATGCGTAACATTATTATCTGCTATAGATGCTGTTACAACCGCGTTAGACGCGAGTTCATCCGCGCCAACCGCATCATTAGCTATTTTTGCCTGCGTTATTTGGTCATCAGCAATATGGGCTGTGTCAATACTACCATCGGTATAATGTTCTGAATTTATAGCATCATCCGCTATTTTTGCGCCCGTAATTGCATCGGCATTTATCTTTGCTGTAGTTACTGCGTTATCAGCTATTTCTGCTGCAACTATAGTGCCATCTGCAATCTTAGCCGCTGTAATTGATCCATCTGCTAAATGAGCAGTATCAATACTACCGTCAGTATAGTGCTCTGAGTCTAATGCGTCATCTGCTATTTTTGCCCCTGTAACCGAATCTGCCGCTAGATGTGCTGTATCGATTGAACCATCTGTATAATGTTCTGAGTCTAAAGCGTTATCTGCAATCTTAGCACCAGTTATTGCGTCTGCCGCTATCATTCCACTTGCAACTGTTCCTGAATCACCTGTACCTACTAAATTACCTGATGCTGTGGGTAAAACTAATGCTGCTGAACTACCTGCACTATGAGGCGCTGCTTTTAATGTTTGATAATGTGCATTACTAGTTTCACAATAAAATCTCATTTCAGCTACATTACCTGTACCTGTTCTAATTTGTATTGATCCGTCGTTTATAGTTACACCACCAGATGATCCATTACCACCTAATGTTGCAGCTCCAGTTGTATTTACTGTAGTAGCTTCAATTTCACCTGATGCTTTAAATATTACATTGTCTCCTCCACTAACCTCAAATATTATTTGGTTGTCTGTTCCAAATTTTATTCTGTTATCCGCGTCTCTACCTATTTCTAAACTGCTATTTACAACTGATGTAATACCTGTTTGAGCAGCATCTATATTTATAACTGAGTTAGATGCTGTAAGTCCTGTACCTGCAAAAAGTGTAGCTATATCCGCTACTGCTTCTTTCTTAGCCACTCCTGTTGCACCACCGTCTAAAAATAACATATAGTCACCGTTAGCTATTGCTTCTTCAGCTGCTTCAGATAAATCTACATTAAATGTTACATCACCTGTTGCTCCACTAACATCCATTAGTGTTCCAGCTACTGCTGATTGTACTAAGTTTGTATTACTAATCGTTCTCATGTGGAACGCCTCTACTTTTGATCCGTTTGGTACGTTTGTATCAAAAGTTAATGTAGTTCCCGATACCGCATATGTATTATGATGTTGATAAACACCGTCCATGTATACAAGTAAATTGTTTTCAGTAACAGCTGCTGTACTTAACGTATATTGAGCTGTACTGCCGTTACCTGTAAATTCATCTACTTCTATTGTATTTGTTCCAGCACTTATAGTTATAGTATCAGTGCTAGCATTTGTTGTTATTGTTGTTCCAGTACCTGCTGCAAATGTTAATGTATCTGCTGTTCCATCCGCTACTACATCTGACTGACCTGATACAGATATTGTTTTGAAAGCATCACCTGCTGCACTAACATCTAAAGTAATTGCATTATCTGCATTTGTAATAGTAACGTTAGTACCCGCTGTTAAAGTTGCTGCCGCTGGTCCACTTGTACCACCAATTAATAATTGACCATTTGTACTCATTGCCACACCCGCTAACGTGTCTGTACCACTATCTTGTGATATAATAACCGCTTTATCAGCAAATGATGTTGCATTAGTACCACCTGATGCTACTGCTAATGTAGATGATAATCCACTTGCATTACCTGTAACTGTTCCTTCTAAGTTTGCAACCAGTGTTCCTACTGCATATCCTGTTCCGCTGGTATTTACTGTTGTTGTAGGTTCAGGCTGTAAATCTTTAAATAGTTTCCATTTACCACTATCACTTGCATCTCTAAATAATCCTGAATATAAATCTTGTGAACCAGATGTATCATATAATCCGTATAATCCTAAATCAACACTATCTGATGAATTATTACCGCTACCTACAACTACTAATGGATCTTCTACACTGAGTGTTGCAGTGTTAACTGTTGTAGTATCACCTTGTACTGTTAAATTACCCGTTACTACTAGGTTATCACCTATTGTAGTTTCAGATGTTCCATGCCCAATAGTTATAGCTGTTCCACTTATTCCTGTTCCAATAGATACTGATTCACTTGAATTAGCAGTATCAAAAATCATATAAGCATCACTACCTTGTTTAATAGTAAGCGCTGTAGCTCTATTATCAGTTAAAGCAATATTTATATCGTTGGTTGCTGCTGATATACTATCTAGCCCTATATCCGCTACATTTGAAAAGTTATTACCAGAAACGCTTAAGGTTCCACCTATGCTCACATTACCTGTTGTTGTGATAGAATCTATATAAGCATCCTTAAAGTACAAACTAGATGTCCCTAAATCAACGTCGGAGTCTGTTACAGGTGATAAAGCACCGTCTATTAATTTAACTTGATCAGCCCCTGCTGTTCTTAGTGTAATAATGTTATCAGATGTAAAATCAATATCATTGTCAGCGTCTCTACCTAAAACTAAACTTGTATTTAAAACAGATGTAATTGAAGTTTGTGCACCTGCTACTGCCACATCATTAGCGTTTACTGTAATACCTGTTCCCGCTCCTACTGCTAATACTGAATTTGAAGATGTTAATCCAGCTCCTGCAAATAACGCTGCTAAATCATCTAATCCTTCTTTTTTAGTAACTGAAGAATCAGTTGCATCTAAGAAAAGAATTAAATCTCCATTAGCAATACCCGTTTCAGTAACAGAAAACGTAGGAGAAGCTAAAGATGGTGATGTTAAAGTTTTATTTGTAAGTGTATCTGTTGTTGCTCTACCTACTAAAGTGTCTGATGATGTTGGCAAAGTAATTGTACCTGAATTTGATATTGATGAAATTACAGGTGTTGTAAGAGTTTTATTGGTAAGTGTTTGTGTCCCAGTTTTTGTAACTACTGTACTATCTATAGTAAGAGTTGCATCCCCTGATGTAGCACCTCCCGATAATCCCGTACCCGCAATCACAGCAGTTATATCAGCTCCTGCAAGAAGAGCAGCTTTTATACCAGACATTGAGTACCTTTTTGTTGTACCGTCTGCTGCATTAACTCCTAATAAACTATCGTTATCAGTTATAGTAGTATCTAGCGAATAAGTAGAAATTTTAGGCATTGTTTATTTGTTTTGTATTGTTTTGAACTTCTCAGCACCACGCGATCCAAAATATGCTACGTATACTGTAATAAGAAGTGATTTTAAAAGATCAACCCAGCCACCGTCAACTTCAAAGTCTAAACCGGTTGAGTCTATAAATATTAATAAGACCATTGAAATAGTTAAGAAAACTAATGTTAATGGCCTTGTGTTTTTTGAAAGCCAGGAATCAGATCTCATATCTGCCTGCCATCTTTTTGATACCTCTTGCATTTCCACAGTATCTTGATGTAGCAAAGCTAATGCTTTTTCCTTGTCTTCAGCTGGTAGTTCAGGGTCTTTCTTAATTAAATTTTTAACTAATCCAAGTACACCTTTATCTGGTAAAACTTCACCGAGACTACCGATTATATTAGATCCAGCACCGGCTAAAAATTTACCAACCGCTGTATCTTTTAATTTCTTTTTATTTTTTGACATTTGCTTTTCTTCCGGCTCTTTTGCCTTTAAGTGATTTTGGTAAATCTTCTAATTGATTACCAACTTCTTTTATAGAAGCAGCCACGTCTTTTAATTCAGCTTTTAATCTGTTTAATTTGTTTACAGCGTTAACTTGAATTTCTTCAACTTTTGTTTCAACTGAATCAGCGATAAAATCTTTATCTGCATCTTTAATTTTTCCTGTATGAAGCATAATTAAATATACTATAACTACTGCTTCTATAAGTGCTATTGCTATTAATATCATTTTTTATTGTTTTTATATGGGAATATTGTGTTTAAAGCATCTTTTCTGCCTTGGCAACCACAAGGAACATTTAATCCTTTAGAGATTACTTCCGTCATGGTTTTTATTCCTGTTGCTTTTGTGATTTTTTCTATTGAATCACCTAATCCTTTTGATTTCATATTATTGGTATCTGTCTACAAGTTCTTGTATATCTTCAAGTCTTGTTTTTATTTTCATGCTTAAGTCTGCTTCTATTCTAGCTACAGGCTTTCCTTTTCTAAAAATAATTATAACTGGAACAGCTTTAATGCTTGCTTGTAAATCCGCAGATTGCTCTTCCACTAATGCTTTAGAAACACTCGCTCTTTTTATACTTTCTAATTTAACGTAGTCATTTTTAGAATTCCATTTATAATTAAAGTGTACTACAGTAATATCTTGTGAATATGTTAAAAGTATTGAAAATAAAAATAGAGTGGTTATAAAGTTTTTCATAATTATTTTTTAATTATTTCATAAAGCTTTTCATCAATCTTATCAAGCTTTTCTGAATTAGCATCTACTTTTTCTTCAGTAGATATAATTGTTTCTCTAATTAATTGATCTTTTAAGTCATACTCTGTTCTTGAAACTGGCGGTTCGGGTAGTTGTTTTGCCAGTTCTATATCAGCTTGTAGTGTAAACCACATACCTACGACTGTAACTACCACAGCCCCTATAGTAACTAAGTTTTCTACACTGATATTGAATTTTTGTTTTTTGATCTTGTCTAGGTCAAGTTCTGCCATTGCTTATTTATTTCTTTTTAGTTTTGTTTTTTTTCTTTTTAGCTCTTAACATTGCGAAATCAGCTTTTGTTAGCTTATCGTACGGCGGCGCAAGCTTTGCGGTTTTACTCGTAAATTTATTTTTCATATTAACAATTCCATTTTCTTAAAGCTAATGCTTTTCTTGTTGGTCTTCCTTTGCTATCTTTCATAGGCCCCTTAACACCTGACATTCTAGCACAAAAAGATTTACGTCTTTTCGCAGCTTTACTACCCTTCTTTAATTTAGATGGTTTTGTAGTAACTGCTGTTTTTAATTTACTGCCTGGGTTATCTTTTCTATATTTAGCAACACCCTTTTTGGTCATGCCACCTTTTTTGCTATAGTAACCTTTAGATTTTTTTCTTGATGGTGCGTTTTTACTTGCCATTTTTCTTTTTCTTTTTAGCTTTACTCTTCTTTAAAGGTTTATAAGCTTTCTTTTTACCTGTTTTGTAATCATTTGGCATAATTTAAAATTTATCTAGTGTTATCTTTAAGCATATCATCTATAGCTTTATTAAAAACTTTATCTGTATATGATTTGTTTTTGTAGAATACATTTTGTTCGGATATAGGAATGTCCTCATTACCCAATAAAATATTATATATACGTGTTATTAATCTTTTACATTTATATGAAGTATTATAAATGCTGTATTTAATTGTAGTCCTATTTCGGTGTCTCCATACATCTATCCACCCTTCATTTCTTAATCTTTCCCACCTAGCTTTATCCCACGACATAGTGTATACACCGTTAATAAAATCATTACGTGTAAATCTAACTTTGCAATCAAGATATATAAGTAATTCTAAATCGGCATCTGTTAAGCCATATTGCTTACATGCCCATTTTCTAACTACTCTATAATATTTAAATAAATTTAAGTTGCGGATCTCTGCCGCGTTTAATTCCATAAAAAAAAGATCTACAGGCCCAGCTCGTGAGCCCGTGTATGATCTTAGTAATTATTAAGCGTCTAATGTAATAGTACAGCTTAAGATGTTTGCGTGTGCAAAGATTGAATTAACGTCGTCACAAATTACTGTATAGTTTTTTGTGTTTTTCGGATAGTTAGTTGCGTTGTTGATTGCATCTGCAATTCCGATCATAACGTCTTTTTCTTTATCAGCAGTTGTAGTTATAGTTACAAAACTTCTTTTGTCTTCAGTAGCGTTAACTCCTAAAGTGTTTCCAAAGTTCATAATTAAAGTTGCGTCAGTTGCTACAGTCATACCTAAAAAATTAGATAGAGTAAAAGTAGCTGCGTCGTCAGCTGCGTCGATAAATACTAAAAAGTGCTCTTGATTATTTAAAGCCATGATTTTTAATTTATAAAGTTAAACAAATGTGTTTGATTAGTATTTCAGTAATCGTTTTTGGTTTTTAGTTTATGGACTTTGGTCTTTGGCATTAACCGACTAACACAACATCTTGTTGCTTTATAACTTGATATAAGTTATCGTCGTATTCTATTCCGTGTCCAGCGCGTCTATCGTAATACACTGTATCATTTTCTTTTACGCCTTCTGTAAAATTACCCACAGATATTACTTTGCCTTTTAAATATCTAATGTCATCTACATGCTGATCCATTATGAGAAGTCCTTTTTCTTCTTTAGGCTCTTCTTTTATCGGTTGTATTATTATGTAATTATTTACCGCTTTCATATTCTCTAACGTTTGATATTACACAATCAGCCGACATTATTGTTGTTGCCACAGACACCGCATTTATCAATGCAGTTTTTGTAACTAATACAGGATCAATAATTCCGTGTTTAATCATATTAACACCTGTTCCTGTAACAACGTCTATACCCATCCCCTCATTCATATTAGGGCCATAAGATATACCCGCGTTTTCAAGAATTTTTTTATATGGTGCTTTTATAGCCTCGCAAAGAATTTTTTCGGGTGAATTTTTATCTTTTAATTTATCCGAAGCATTATGTAGCGCTACACCACCACCGGAAACTATTCCTTCTTTAATTGCTGCTTTAACAGCATATATAGAATCTTCAACCCTATCTTTCTTTTCTTTTAACTCTATTTTTGAATTAGCTCCAACCTTTAATATTGCAACTGCTCCTGAAAGCATTGCTAATCTTTGTTCAAGCTTAGACTTAATAAACGGGTTCTTTTCGGATTTTATTTTTTTATTGACCAGTGCTATTCTATCTTTTGCTTCCTGTGGCATTTCGCCTACAGTTATTACCGTTGAGGTTGCGTCGGTTACTGACTTAATAGCTTCCCCTAAAACATCTGGGTCAATTAAATCTAAATCATCGCCTAACTCTTCATTTATAACTTTTGCTCCGGTTATTGTAGCTAGGTCTTGCATCGTGTCCATTTTAGTCGCTCCAAAACCAGGTGTATCGATAATATTAATCTTTATATTACCTTTTACCTTATTCATAAGCAGAGCT
>Ga0208134_1001029_pt1 | contig 16946 bp, 17 predicted proteins | sample VirMetDEL_Mar_31_FD_184515 | JGI IMG/M metagenome (GOLD analysis project Ga0208134, IMG submission 184515) | Aqueous microbial communities from the Delaware River and Bay under freshwater to marine salinity gradient to study organic matter... | ecosystem: Environmental > Aquatic > Marine >... | reverse complement strand
TTGACTGAGTTAGCAACAGCTATACGAGTAATGCTAGTATTAACAACGGAATCTAAACGTAATCCATCAGTATAAGAAACAGCGTTAGTGTATGCAGTCGCTGAAGATGTATCCGCGTAAGAAACAGAGTTAGTGTATGCAGTCGCTGAAGATGTATCCGTGTAAGAAACAGCGTTAGTGTAAGCGGCTGCAGCTGCAGTTTGCGCGCTAGCGGCTCTCGTGTTAGCAGATATGGCGGTATCATATGCTGTTTTTACTGAGTTAGCAGCTGCTACATAAGTAACGCTAGTGTTAACAACCGAATCCAAACGTAATCCATCAGTGTAGGAAACAGCGTTAGTGTATGCAGCCGCAGCTGCAGTTTGCGCACTAGCGGCTCTCGTGTTGGCTGCAGTAGCGTTTGTGTTCGCCGTTATTGCCATATCATAAGCGGTCTTGACGGAGTTAGCAACAGCTGTATGGGTAATGCTAGTATTAACAACCGAGTCCAGTCTCAGCCCATCAGTATAAGAAACAGCGTTAGTGTATGCAGCCGCAGCTGCAGTTTGTGCACTAGCGGCTCTTGTGTTGGCAGCGCCAGCGTTTGTGTTCGCCGTTATTGCCATATCGTAAGCGGTCTTGGCGGAGTTAGCAGCTGCTGCATGTGTGATGCTAGTATTAACAACCGAATCAACAAGCAATCCATCAGCATAAGAAACAGCGTTAGTGTAAGCGGCTGCAGCTGCAGTTTGCGCACTAGCGGCTCTCGTGTTAGCAGCGCCAGCGTTTGTGTTCGCCGTTATTGCCATATCGTAAGCAGTTTTTACTGAGTTAGCAGCCCCTGCATACGATATGCTAGTGTTACCAACCGAATCAACAACCAAGATGCTACTGATACCAGAAACCACGCCCGCTATTTGAATATCTGTATATGATACAGCGTTAGTATATGCGCTGGCTGCCGCTGTTTGTGCACTGGCGGCTCTTGTGTTGGCATATATGGCGGTATCGTAAGCAGTTTTTACTGAGTTAGCAGCCCCTGCATACGTGATGCTAGTGTTAACAACCGAGTCCAATATTAGTCCATTAGCATAAGAAACAGCGTTAGTGTATGCAGTCGCTGAAGATGTATCCGCGTAAGAAACAGCGTTAGTATATGCTGCATCTGCATCAATTGAAACTAACACACCAATAGCGTTGGCGCCAGGATCAGCTTGATTAGAAGTGACCTGTGGGCTTACAGTTACCAGACCCTCTTGCACCCTTGTGATGACACCGGCATTATTAGCTTCAACATCATACACATACCTCCCAGGCGTCATGACGCTAGTCTGGTTAGCTGTTAAGCTTAATGTGATAACACCTGCTGAGACGTTAATTGCTGTTGTGAACTCAGCTGTTAGTGATCCAGCGCCATGGTGCTTTCTGATTTGAGAGTTAGAGCTATACCCTGACAGATCTAAGACGTCACCATTCGAATCCGTCAAAACTATGTTAGAAGAATATGTTTCGCCTTGGTTTATAACAAGATTTAGTTTAACACTCATTGGTTCGCCTTAATATTTATCATCCACAGGTGTATTTAGTCCTATCTTGTCACGCCTGGGGTTACTGTAACAATACCTTCTTGCACCCTTGCAACCGAGCCCAAGCTATCAGTTGTTTCTAAATCATACACATATCTACCAGCTGATAAATTGCTGGTTTGGTTAGCGCTGAGACTTAATGTGATAACACCTGATGAAACGTTGATCGCTGTTGTGAAATTTTCTGAAATATTAGTAGATCCAGCGTGCTTTCTGATTTGTGAATTAGCAACATAACTTGTCAAATCAAGTATGTCGCCATTAGAGTCTGTCATGGAAATATTACTAGACCAAGTAACGCCTTGATCTATAACAAGATTTAATTTAGTGGACATTATTTACCAAGCTTTGCACGACCAATATCGCGCCTTTGTTTTGGGTCCAGGATTGGTGTCGCAATGATGTCTAGCCCTGAAAGACCTTTTCCGAGCTGGAATATTCTTTTTAATTTTCATGTTTGGGTCACCGAATCGTACAACCTGCGCTGTACCATCACCATCAGGGTCTACATAAACAGCTGACTTTTTTGTTCCACCAGGTGTTCTGAAAGGCTTATTTAGTTTCACCTTCCTCCCTTTGTATGTGGCTTCCATAAACTGTCTGTAACTTAACATTTTACACCTATAATTCTTCTTTGAATAAAATGGGATGGAGTCGACTCCATCCCATTCCATTATTTAGTAGTGCTTCAACATTTGTGCACGTGTCATCTCCGCACCAAAATGTTTAGCAAGGAAATCGCTAGTACATTGCTCTTTCTGGGCTGGCTTTTGAGAATTAACATACTTGTTATAATACGCCTTGACATCGTCCTTGTGGATCATTTTATTCGCATTCGTTGATGGATGCGTGATTCTGATATGATCGCCTTGCACTCTGCCCTTAGTGTGAGCAGTACGTACTTGTTGGAATGGATGTTCAACATCGCCTTCGTCTTTACTAGGACGTCCACGTTTTGCCTTTGGGGCGTCGTCGCCGTATTCTTCATTAAGATCTTTAAGTTGCTGCCAAAAGCTGGGTCTTGGAGCTTTAAGAGCTTTAAGTTCCTGCTCCAATTTGGATGTTAACGCCTCACCCCTAGGGCTGAGCTTGCGCAACTTTTTCAACTGACGGAGCTGCTCGGTTGTGGTTTTTATCGCATCAGCCCTTGTTGGCGTGTTGACGCCCCGCAGGTCCTGTGCACGATAAAATCGGGCGTCGCGTTTTGCTTTCTCGCGATCGTGCTTTCTCACGATCGCGTTTTTCTCGCGTTCGCGGGCGTCGCGTTTTGCTTTCTCGCGTTTTAGCTCGCGCCAGTCGCGTTTTGGCGTTTTTACCGCAGTAATTTTCTTACTAGTACTGAGCCGCCCAGGATTTATCTTCCGAGCAAGAAATCTCAGAACCGCAAGACCAGCGTTTTCTTGCAAGTCTTCTGATTCCAATAACTCATCAGAGTTTTCCACCATCTCGGCAATAACATCGAGAACATAATCGTCGAACTCTTCTTCCGTGATATCAGAAACATCATAGTCTTCCAAAAGACTATTGGAAATGGCTTCATGGATATCCGCAAAAGCTTCTTCTAGCTCAGCTTCATGGACATGCCCGAGAGCTTCATCCAGCTCACATTGACATCCACCACCATATGATTTCTTACATTTTCCACATACTTTATGGTGTCCATTAATGAAATCAGCATACTTATTTACATAATTGTTTGACATTAGTGATTCTTTCTTCGCTTTAAATTAAAAAAAAAAACGTGTTTGTTGTTAGTGAGTTTATTTAAGATCTTTAAGTTGCTGCCAAAAGCTGGGTCTTGGAGCTTTAAGAGCTTTAAGTTCCTGCTCCAATTTGGATGTTAACGCCTCACCCCTAGGGCTGAGCTTGCGCAACTTTTTCAACTGACGGAGCTGCTCGGTTGTGGTTTTTATCGCATCAGCCCTTGTTGGCGTGTTGACGCCCCGCAGGTCCTGTGCACGATAAAATCGGGCGTCGCGTTTTGCTTTCTCGCGATCGTGCTTTCTCACGATCGCGTTTTTCTCGCGTTCGCGGGCGTCGCGTTTTGCTTTCTCGCGTTTTAGCTCGCGCCAGTCGCGTTTTGGCGTTTTTACCGCAGTAATTTTCTTACTAGTACTGAGCCGCCCAGGATTTATCTTCCGAGCAAGAAATCTCAGAACCGCAAGACCAGCGTTTTCTTGCAAGTCTTCTGATTCCAATAACTCATCAGAGTTTTCCACCATCTCGGCAATAACATCGAGAACATAATCGTCGAACTCTTCTTCCGTGATATCAGAAACATCATAGTCTTCCAAAAGACTATTGGAAATGGCTTCATGGATATCCGCAAAAGCTTCTTCTAGCTCAGCTTCAGCTGCTGCTAACTCAGCTTCATGGACATGCCCGAGAGCTTCTAGAGTGGCTTTTATGTCGTCTTTCGACATAGTCTTTTTGCTCTCTTTTAGATTTTCTTGGCTAATAAAATCAGCATACTTATTTACATAATTGTTTGACATTAGTGATTCTTCCTTCGCTTTAAATTAAAAAAAAATGTGTTTGTTGTTAGTGAGTTTATTTAAGATCAGATTTATTCCGTTTAACTGTTGGTGTTTTACGTGCATCCGGATGATGCATGTTATCGTCAAGCAACGCAGACATCATTTGAGATATATCAGCCTTCGTTAATTTAGGTTTAACTTTACCATAAGGTCCGCCCTCCATGTCTTCTGGGGGTGTGACCTCTTTCGACTTAATGCCTTTCGCTCGGTCGACGACCGAACTCAGCTTCCAATAGTCACCTTTATGGTGTCCATTAATGAAATCTGCATACTTATTTACATAATTGTTTGGCATTAGATTATTTTCCTCTTTCTTCTGAACGTTTGATCATTCTTTGTTTTAATGCATCAACGCCAGAACCGGAATCTGTACCAGCTTTATTGAGCGTTGGTTTGGTATTCACAGTTGGATTCTGTTTGCGAGCTTTAGCTTTAGCTATATTCCTTGCGCGTAAAGCCTCATTCCCTCGTCCACTAGACATCTGAAATGGCTCTTGTTTTTTAGCAGCAGGTGTTGTAACAGTTGTTGTGTTGGGTTTTGCAGCAGCAGGTGTTGTAACAGTTGTTGTGTTGGGTTTTGCAGCAGCAGGTGTTGTAACAGTTGTTGTGTTGGGTTTTGCAGCAGCAGGGTTTGTAACAGTTGTTGTGGGGGGGTTTGCAGCAGCAGGGTTTGCAGCAGCAGGGTTTGCAGCAGCAGGGTTTGCAGCAGCAGGGTTTGCAGCAGCAGGGTTTGCAAGCCAGTCAGCTTGAGCTTTCTTCAGATTTTTCTTAAACTTACGCATGCCAATTCCAAGTGGATTGGAATTTACATCAGTTGTTGTGGGGGGGTTTACAACACCTCTAGTTGTAACAGGTGTGGTGGGGTTTGGACCAGTTTTTACAACACCTCTAGTTGTAACAGGTGTGGTGGGGTTTGGACCAGTTTTTACAACACCTCTAGTTGTAACAGGTGTGGTGGGGTTTGGATCAGTTGTTGGATCAGGTTCCCAACTGATGGTTGTAACAGGTTCTTCAGCAGCTTCAGCTTTCAGATCCTGGAGCTGTTGCTTAAGTTGGTTAATTCTACGCCCATGCATATGGGAATTAGGTCCATCTTGTATCCCTTTGATTACACCTTGAATTTGTTTAATTTTTGCGGCTATATCATCGTCCTGGTTTTGTTCGGATATAAACTGCAAGTATCCTTTAATATGTGACATTATTTGATCTTCCTTTATTTTTTACTTAATGACCGGTTTTTTATATAGTCTGTATACCAGCGTTGTAGAGCCTCAGATCTTTTTTTCTTCTTAGCGGCTTCTCGTTGTCCAAGAAAGTCCACTTCACCTGGTCTGGCGGTATCCACCGCTTTAAACTTAGCATTGTCTGTATGCCAGCGTTGTAGAGCCTCAGATCTTTTTTTCTTCTTAGCGGCTTCTCGTTGTCCAAGAAAGTCCACTTCACCTGGTCTGGCGGTATCCACCGCTTTAAACTTAGCATTGTCTCTAGCAGCAGGAAGTCGTTGGTCCACCGCTTTAAACTTAGCATTGTCTTTAGCAGCAGGAAGTCGTTGGTCCACCGCTTTAAACTTAGCATTGTCTCTAGCAGAAGGCATTCGCATTGATGCATCATGCGGCGTGGCAGTGGTAGGTGTATGTTTCCAAGGAACGCTTGTTTGCGCTAACATTGATTTTCTGAGTTCAGGGTTATCATCCAGCAATTTCGAGTAAGCAGCATTTTTTGAAATTTTAGAAACCGCTCTGATATGTTTTTTATCCTTGGCTGAATAATCTTTCTCTCTAGTGCTCCATGCCTTTACTCCAGGCAATACATCTTTTCGAGTCGGCGCTAGATATTTCTTATTCTGTTTTATATTCCGAGCGGCTACTCGATCAGCAAGATCTGCTCTAAACTTAGCTTTTTCGTTGGCCAGCCAAACGGTGCCAGCATCTGGTTGTTTGCGTTTTAGTTGTTGATTCTTTTTCTCATAATCAGCAACATTCTTGTTATACACTCGACCCAATTCTTTATCAGAGGGTGTATTGTGTGGTACAAATTCATCACTACGAATCACTTTCTCCGGCGGGAACATTGCATCGTATTTGCCTTTTCTGCCACTATATTTGAAAGCAATCTTTTTACCACCAGTTGACGTTGGATCTAAAAATATGGACGCGCCAAGCGCCCATGGGCCCATGGCGGCTCTGCCGACTGTTTTAAACGCGTTTTTCGCCCATGATGTACTCGCTGGTATTGGCGTTTTTACCGCAGTATTTTTCTTACTAGTACTCCGAGGCCCACCCAAGAAGGCCGGTCGTTTGTAATTTGCGGAGTTTTTCAACCGACGTCGCTGCTCAATTTTGGCTGTTAACTCCTTCCCACGCGTCTGCCTAAACTTTTGCCAATCAGCTTTTAACTCCTCAGCCCGCTTCACTGCAGCTGCAAGTTCTGGCAGGTTGGTCTTCGACTCATCTAACTGTCGTCTATCTTCGTTACGTTCAGTCATTAGTTCATACCTCTTTTATTTTTATCTTTAAATACTGTACTATTTATTTTTACTGTTTTTGGTTTATAAAACGTAGGAGGAATGTGGAGCTTCCTCCTACGTTTTATCTCCTCTTTACCAAGCTCTATTTCGTATTCAATTGCATCAATTTCATTTTTAGGGGTCGGGAGTGGTGGCATGTTTTTCTCACCTTCATCAATAATCTTACGTTGGATCTCACCAGCTCTCCTAAGCTTTTGTTGACGGTCGTTTACAGCATTTCTTGCGATATTTGCTAACGCAGTCCTCGGTTTTCGAGTATTTCTTGGGGTACTAGCTTCACCAGAATCTTCCATCATATTACTACCTGGACCCTTTGGGCTCATCTTATCCAATATCTTTTTCATATCAGCATCCATCGCTTTGGTTGTCTCCTTCTGCTGATATTTCTTCACAGTCCCTCGGAGTAAACGGTCTGTGGCTTGTTCAGTCCCAATCGGATTTTTGTATCTTTTTAAAGCTTTTAACATTACTTTCAGTAAAGCTGATTCTTCTAACATTTGCGTTTCTTCTTTCATGGTTTTGTTCGATTTGGCCCACCTAGCTTGCATCCTGGCGTGTGCTTTATGAATATAATGACCGGATCTATAAGCTTGTGGTATCGCTGCTCTGCCAAACCTTAGCGCGTCCAGATTCTGGGAACCACCACCGAGTAGAGCAGCACCAAAACCCCTTCTGCCTGGTTTATTAGCGCCTTTATTTTTTAATTTATCTCTTTTTATTCTTTGTTTTCTAAGACTCTTTGCTCGCTGATTGCGCACCGTCTTTTTGATTCGTGCTGCAGTTCGCTTACCGGCAGTTGTAGTCCACGAACCTGATTTCCTAGCGGCTGCACGAGCGGCTCGCGCGACTTGCGCGGCTCGTGCAGTTGCACTAGTGGCTGCACTTCCTTTTGTGGCCACTGATTTTGCTATACGAGCGGCTGCACCAGAGGCTCCAGAGCTAGCTTTTGAGGCCAGTGATTTTGCGGTCCATGCGATTCGTGCAGCTCGCGCGGCTCGCGCGGCTCGCGCGGCTCGTGCAGCTGTTACTAGAGCCATTCCGCCATAATAAAGAGCAACCGGAGCAACCTCATCTAACTGTTGTTTATCTTCGTTGTGTTCAGACATATTTTGTGCATCCCTTCCTGGTGGATATAATCCTTTTAACAATTTTCGCCATACTACCAGATTGGCCTGGAGTCATCGCTTTATACAAAGCAACAAGCTCATCTGACCCATCGAATCTCGAAGAAGAGAGATTAAGATCTTTAGTATGTTTCTCAGACTTTCTTAAGTCTTCGTCGAGCAAGGCAGCTTTGCCGCCTGCGACGAATGAATTAACTCTGTTGAATGCGTTGATTTTTTTAGAGGGTGCGTGGTTGCTTTGTTCTGACAACAACCCTCTTCTGTAGACCTCTTCTAGTACATTGATTGGATATCCAGATTTCTTGGATTTCTTGTACAGAGATAGTCTAATCTTATTATCGATTCGTTTCATGGAGTTTCCTCTTGGGCTTATCCTGATGATGACCGAGTTTGTCGTAGCCTTATCGGTCTTTATTTTTATTTATATATTTTAGTATCTATCACCCTTGGTGGCCACCAAGACCATCAGTAATAAGATCCACGCAAAATGATACTGCATAACGACCATTATTAGATCGTGTCGTTGCCCTGATATCTATATCGGATCCAGCTGGGTACTCCCTTGGCACAGCCCAGGTCTTTTGGTAAGTTCCACCATCTCCGGAAATTTCAAAGGTATGTTTGATTCGAAAGGTATCTGATTCTGGATCCCTCACATACAACCATATAGTGGCGTCCTTACCAGCCTCTGCAGTCGCTTCAATATTAGTCAAATAACCTGTACAACTATTAGCGACTGTATAAACTGCCATCAAAGTTTGGCCTTTACCAGCTAGGATTGTAGCGACTGTATTAGCATTTACTTTGATAACAACATTATTAGAGTTACCATCACCCATTTGCGCCCTGTGTAAACGTTTAAACAGTTTAACGCCGGTAGCAGCGCCTGATGAAATAGTAAGGGTCTCTGTCTGAAAATTTAGATTAGAATCCAAACCTTCAACTATGACATTTTTACCATCATCATTAGCTGCATTAGCAGAAACAACAGCAACATTAGCAGTACCAAAAGCAGCCCATGGATATAGGGTGTCGTCCACATCCCAAACTGTCCCAGTCGTTGCTGTACTCATCGACGGAACTGCGCCGAATTTATGTACTGAGCTAACTCCTTTAACCAAGCCCCTTGCTATGTTTAAACCTTGGTCGCTTACTGGATAATATGTGGCTGACATTTCTTAATCTCCTATCTATGTTTAATAGTTCTAATAAAAGCTTCCATTATTGATTCTTTCTTAATCATTGCATTCCTAGTGTCGTGGTACATTTCTTCTTTATGATCATCACTCATAGATTTCGGAGCCATTTTTTTGAACGATTCCATATCACCATTCGCGGCATGCGTCCTCATCTTAGAAGCAGAGTAACTAGCAACGCCTTTACCTTCGTCCCTATCAGCACCAGCTTGCGCAAAGTTAATCTTCATTTTATAGTAACCATGTTTACCTTCAACGCCATTGTATTTTTTAGCCAAACCGCTGAACTCATCTCGATCAGACCCACCGACAATCGTTACTTCTCTGCGACCTTCATCGTGCGCTTTAGAAAGGTGATGGAGAATTGTAGGTGTTTGTTTATTACTAACTTCAATGTTAGCGTCTGGGAAAGCACGTTGCGCATGCTTTAGTTTTTGATCAGGGGATAGTGGATTTTTGTTACTATCATGGCTGTGTGATAAAATAATCTTATGTTCACCACCAACACCTTTAGCTGTGTTCATAACTGTTTTAGCTACTTCAGCATGCCCTTCATGTACAGGGTTCATTCTGACATAAGACATAACCAAATGTTTGTTGGGCGAGTCAGTTTCTTCACGCACAGCAACTTGGTTGACATTTTGGTGTAGATGTGTTTGATGCTTCCTTCTCATACCAGCAACAGAATTCGACCCAGCTCTTTGTGGGATATGACCCTCAACAGGTGGTTTGATTTTAACCATCATTTGTCCGAAAGCATTATGGATGCCATTTTTACCATTATATTTGGGTTCAGAAGAAGTTGTTGCACCCAAAGATTCATTCACAGGCTCGGATGAACCCATTTTACTTCTTAGGAAATTCTGTCTAGAGAATTCTTTTCTGTCGACTAGCTTAGTCATGTTACCGCTTTTGTCGACAGCAACAGCGCCCTCTGGTTTTGTAGGCTCACCACCAACCGTATGCCCGAACGGATTGTTTTTCGCCATAACATTAACCAGGACATCTTTAGCTTTTTGCAAGTGGCTGTGAACTTCAAAGGCTTTCTTGAAATGTTCTCTATTACCCTCAATGTGGTCCATGAGCTTAGAATGTTCTGCAGCTTTTTTGTCTTTAGACTTTTGCATGCTAACAGAGTCAATAGCCTTCTGGGACTTTTTATTGAGGTGGTCGACCAAACCATCAACAGAAGGATCGCCGCCTTTCCGGACCATATCGTTAATATGTGTTTCAATCTTAACACCATGCCCATCAAGAGCGTCCATGGATTCGGGCTTCATTTTAGAATAAGCTTTATTTGCTGCGGCTTTGTGATGGGAGTATTCAGCTCTTTCTTCGGCGGTGAAATTACTAGGATTGACATCAATAGTCGGGTCAATATTATGTACATCACCATGACTAGCGAAGGTTGTTCTTGTTTTCTTATCGACAGGTCCGGCAGACATATTACCTAAACCACCGCGACCAGAATACTTTGTGTGTACAACAACACCAAGCTTCGAGTTAGCAATTGCTTTACCATGAGCTGTGTCGTCGTCAACAGAATATGTTATCGTATTTGGTGTGAAATGTGTTTTGCCATCTTTCTTCTCAACGTCTTCTGGCGTATGCATCAAATCACCTTGGTATACACCGCCATTCTTAGGCATAACTTTGGGTAAATGTACCAAAGAATCCTTGAGTTTTGCGGCTAATCCAGGAGCATGGCCATGGTTGGCATCAATATCTTTATCCGTGTAATTGATTTTTGGCGTTTTGTTGAATACGGATTTAGTCCCAACAAAGAACTTCCCAGTTTCAGGGTGTTGGCCGAAAATAACAGCTGGAGCGCCATCATATTTTGTCGAAATATGTGTTGTTGTTTTTTTACCTTGAAGTGTTTTGGCAACATCATCTAAGTGCTGTGCAGCAACACCAGCGCCTTCGTGGCCATTATGGATGATATGATCTTCAAGATGTATTAGGTGTTTAAGCGCTTTTGTTTTTAATTCTTCTAGAAGAATTTCTTTTACATTACTCATTATTATTTACTCCGCTCGTCGGGGCCATAGAAACTCTTGCCCCCAATCGTGTGATCAGAAACTGGTTTTTTTCCAGATGCATCTGGTGTAGAAGGACGTTTCAAAAATTCACCAATTTCACCAACAGAATTAAAGTTATCAACGGTTGCGCTCTTCACAGAACTCATAGGGTCGGCTTGGCTGTCGAATTTTATACTCTGATTAGCAAACTTAATCTCTTTGCCTGTCTTGGGGTGCGGGACATAAAAGCCAACACCTTGGCCTGTAGATCTGGCAAGGATATGGTGAGGGTTTTCTAGGATATGCTCATACATCTTACCTGGATCGACGTGGGCTGTTTGCGCTCCAGCCTTAGAACCCCATGTAACAACTCTCATATGATCATGACCGAGATTTTGCATCGGCGTTGCGTGTGCGTGCAAAACGTTATCTCTGATATGTTTCGACAACTCCGCAGGTGGTAAACTATTTAAGTGATCAGCGGCACCCGTTGCCATCTTAGAAAGAGTATCCCTGTTCATCGATCTAGTTTTTTCTTCAATTTCAGGGTTAGCTCTAACATAAGCCTTTCTTTCTTTCGCGCTCTTCAATCCACTAAGTTCCGGTATTGCTGTTTTAATGTTTTTCCTGTGTTCGGCCAAAATATCTGAACCTCCATGGATAGATTCGATGCCAGGGTTCAGTAGTGGAACATTTCTTGTGGAGCTAGATCTTTTGAGACTAACGCCTACATGTTTACCTTGTTTGGTAGTAACCACAATGTCAGAAGGGTCTTCTTTTTGGGAACTTTTAATCCCAGTACTTCGTTCGATATCACCATGCTTAGAAGTCCAATGTACTTCACCGATATCGTGACCGTCTTTAGATAAATTCTCGCGAATGTATTGTGCAGCGTGATCACCGTATTTGTGCGCTTCATCTAATTGTTCAGGACTCAATGCTTCTTTATATTTGTGATACGCCTCATGAGGGGACAGACCATCAATATCTTCATGTTTCGGCATGTGTGTGTCTGGTTTGTGGGCGTTATCTTTCTTGCCACCGTTTAGGTAATATCCAGTTAATATTTCATGGATAATTCCACCAGCATTCGTGACAGCGCTTTCTTGTAACAAACCGTAGTAAGTGGCGGATTCCTCTAAAAAATGCGTGAATTTTTTAATATATAAGCTTTGTGACATGCGTTGTGCACCCTTTCGTAAAAATACTGTGTTAATACTATTTAGATGTATTTATACGAAAGAGGGGTGCAGTCTCTCAACCACACCCCTCTCAATAATTTAAGCAAAACCAAAAACATGGTTGAGCGGAACCCCACCGTTACTCTCAACTCTTCCTTGACTATTAAATCTTAAAGAATATTATTCCTTCCAAGTCTCTTGCCTCTGTGTGCATAACACACTACATGTTTTTGTATTCATTCCTATTTAGTAAAACAGTTATCTTACCGTAGCGCAAATTTTGGTGTCCAACCATCAAACCCTCCGCCATTTGATAAGAACAGCGTATACGCTATAGCATCCCTTCTCGATGCAGACCGCTTAACAACGTTGTTCGTTTGCTTTTCAACGACCACATATATTCCATCTTCATCTAAGACGTAATAATTCACTATTTAAACCCTTCAAATTTATCTTTGGTAAATTTTACTTTTCTGTCGTTCTCTCGCGTCCCAAACAAAGTGTTGTCCATAACTGGTTTTGACGAATCATTCATAATATTATCTTGCGCTTCATTCTCTACATCATAGAGACGCATTTTTGCACGATCAACACCAACGACGAACCTGCGATTGCTCCCAAGGTCAGCATATCTATTCTTAAGCTGCTTAACCATAATTTGACCCAACCCTTCAAGTTCCTCGGTGGAGATGATCGCAAACATAAAATCAGCTGTGGCTGGGAGTCCAAAGGACTCTGATGTATCTTCCAATCCCACGTCGCTGCTCGAATTGTGAGTTAAAATATCATTACCATAGAACAAATGATTACCGGAAACTTCGATATCGACCATGTCAATGTCCCCAACTTCTTCAATATCAACTATCTTTTCCCACATGTACCATTCTCCCTTCGGTATATCCGTTTCTAATATACTCTTCTTTTTTCCATAAGTCGACAGTGATTGCATTTTTTCCATCATTAAGCCAAATTGACCCTTTACCTTTAATATACCCCGAAGGTATTTCTTGATCATTTTTTAAAAATAGCCTCTTTTAACTTGTAGATACTCCCCCACCTTTAGACCTCTTTTAAGGCTTTTCTCGCCTTCTTTCGTCGGGAACAGATGATCTTTACTGCAAATAATCTCTTTTCCAGATTCCAAAGTAATCTTATAACCCATTTTCTTTTTTACTGGGAATTTATGTACAACTTTATTTTTTCCATTAGAAGTGTCGACCATATCACCAATTTCAACATCTATGATTTTCTTCTTCATATTATTCGCAAAAACCATAGTGTCTAGAGCTAAACAGTATCCGCTTCGAGTAGTCTGAGTCGCAGAGACGATAGGAACATTGAATTCAATCGCCAGCCCTCGGAGCTCTTCTGCGATTGATTTGATAAGGGTATAAGAATTGACGAAGCTTCCATTTTTTATCCTTGATGACATACAGATATTCAAGTAATCAATGTAAATGACATCAGGCTTGAATTTCTTTTTTAATTTCAGTTCATTAAGTAGATGCCTGAAGTTAGCTGATCCAGCACATGCTGTGGGGTACTCCTTAACAATCAACTTACCAGTAGTCTTGGCCTTTAGTCTCTCAACCTTCTTCTTGTATGATTCTTTAGGTAAAAGTTTGAGGCTGTCCAACGGCTCGTCGAGCAGATTAGCATCTATTCTTTCAGAAATTCTTTCCTCGGCCATCTCAAGCGTAATGTATAACACGTTATTACCAGCCATCAGATTGGCTGCTGCAGCATGACACATGAACAAAGATTTACCGACGCCAGTTCCAGCCATAACAATATTCAAAGTCTTACGTGGTAGGCCACCTTTGGTGACTTCATTCAATAGTGTAATATCAAATGGTATCTTCTGTTCTTTCTTGTGATAAAAATCATAACGCTCTTCGGCGTCTTCAATAAAATCATGTCCAATATGTGTATCAAAAGATACAGCCAAAGCATCCGAAAGTATTTGTGGGATCGATCCCTTTGAACTTTTCTCATTATCTGTTTTGTCATCTATAATCTCAATAGATTTCATAATAGAATTGTATATGGCTTTATCTTGGCAAAACTTCTCAGTGTTATTTTCCAACCATTCTAAGTCATGATCTTGATCGACTGACAATGAAGATATAAGGTTCTTACAATCATCAAATGCATTTTGATTGATATCAGTCTTGTTCGAAAGATCGATAGCCAAAGATTCTTTGTTAGGAAAGGTGTTATATTCTTCAATATAGCTCTTGATCAGACCAATCAAAATTTTATGTGAATAATCACTAAAGTATTCGTCTTTGATGAATGGCACGACTTTGCGTGCATACGGCTCATTATATACTAGATTATTGAAAATAATCTGCTCAATCGACATTAAGATTCACCCTTTTAAATTATACTGTACTATAACGTTATTTTGATTTAAATTCAACAGTTAAATTATTTTTTTACCTTTGTTTTACTAATATTCGCCGGCAACAACAAACTTTCATATAGAGCCATAAGACGAACGAGAAAGCTTGATTTGTTCCCCACTAAAGGCGTGTCGAGCAACCGCTCGACACGCGCATTATGATCTTGTGACATCTAGACGTAATCCATTTCATCTGTGTCCATGATGGACCCAACTACCATTTTATATTTCTCCTTGATGAACTCAGATAGGTTTGTTTCTTTAATCATTGTCATCCAGAAATCTTTATTATTTACAAAGTCCTTTGCTCTCATGTTTGGCTGAAGCAGCTCACCAGTCTCCTGATCCACTTTACAATACCAGCCATTCTTCGGCTTTGCCATGAATTGACCTTCCAATGCTAGGTCCAATAAACCAGACCAGCGATTGATTCCGCCATTGAATGAAATTGTAATCGGAATCTTAGATTTCTCTTTAACATACCTCGACTTCTCGATGTTAATGACAAAATGATACCCTGCAATTTCTGTGCCATCCTTATCTTGCTGCCTCCCAAGAACCCAGATATTATCGCTCCCGTAATAACTCCCAGTACCTCCACCAACGATATCTTTAGGGTACAAACCAATTTCTTTGTATGTGTGATTGATTACTACCATAGGAATATCTTTCAAAGAAAGATGCGGTGTTACCATCCGGAAAAGAGATTTCAACTGTTTGGCGCGGGACATATCAGCAACAGCTTTTTCGTTCAATGCGTCTTCAACTTCTTTCTTTGAAGCAATGTTACCGATAGAATCGATAACAATCATTACTTTGTCTTTACGATCTATTTCTTTAAGCTGCTTCATGATATCGAACTTCAGTTCTTCAATATCTGTGACAGGCGTATGAACCACTGATTCAAAAGGAATATTGAATGTTGTAAAATATTCTTGTGGAGTACCAAACTCAGAATCATAAAAAAGTACAATACCATCTTTATATTTCTTCAGGAACGAAGACACCAAAAGAAGTGCAAATCCTGTTTTGAAGTGCTTCGATGGCCCCGCTAACATTGTTAAGCCTGGCGTCAAACCACCATCGATAGTTCCACTCAATGCAACGTTAATCATTGGCACAGATGTCGGTATCATATCCTTTTTAGCAAAAACTTTACTCTGGTCTAGAGTGTCAGTTAGGCTTATAGTGCTGTTTTTTATTAATCTTTCTTTCAGTGACATTGCGTCTTCCTTCGTTGATAAACTCGTCATTAATAGTTAGTATACTATCGATTGCATTATTAGTCAAGCTTTTATTTACATTATTTTTATTTTTCTCACCTATGTTGAAAGCCAATATCAACAGAACTGCTAATGGGTCGAATACGAATATCAATATAACAATAACATATATAATAGATTTTTCTATAACCTCCTTAGAGGATTCACCATAGACCAACTCAGCTACGAATTTAATTGGTCCGACCTCCGCCGCCAGTTTGGTCTGTTCTATATCCAATACAGACATTTCTACATTGAACATTTGTATCTTATCCAGGGAAACATCGATCTCAGATTGAAGTGCATCCCTTTGTTCTTGTTGGTCTTTACGCACAGCAATCGCGCCTGATGATCCGCGTATGCGGTTGGCCTCTGTTAGTGAATTGACAGCTGCATCCAATTGATCCAAAACTGTTTTGTTGAAAACAATCCGCGTTGTTTCTCTATCTATCTTTGATTGGATGCCAGCAACCTCAATTTCCACGTTACTACCTATCAATGTTTGGTCAATGTGCGCTTTTGAAAGGAACCCAAAAATGCCCATACTTGTAATAAACATCAACACCACAATCGCAAATATAAAATAAGTCTTCGTTAGGAATGGAGCAATCGCCCAGTTATTATACAACCAAGACAATGATACCAATTTGCCTACTTCTAAAGCCGTGCCCATAACTACAACTGGCCAGAAAGCTGCAGCGAAGATTGCAGTCAACCCAATAATAGAATAATAACCCGCTATTCCTGATATGGCCAAACCAGAAATCAATGTGACCCAAGGAAGGATTCTTATTGGCATGATTTATTCTTCACTCACATACTCGTTTATTACAGTAATAAACTCTTGGATTCTCTCCACACGGTCTGGCCAAAATATATATTCTTTGTTGGGGTCTTTAGATAAGTTGTTAAGAAGCGGCATGATCATTTCAACAAGACCATTCATTCTCTCGTTGAGTTCTGTTTCAGTCTTTTGGGCTTGCTGTTCGAACTCTTTGGCCCTTTCGGTTTCGTTTGCAATAGTCTCTCTTAAGATATTCTCGTGCTCTCGTAGCTCATTTTCACTAACGAGTGAAAAACCAAAGTCAAAGCTCTTATCTGTGATCATTATAATTTTCTCCTATTATTT